>Ga0155523_120_pt1 | contig 22613 bp, 20 predicted proteins | sample RifCSPhighO2_12_FD_107180 | JGI IMG/M metagenome (GOLD analysis project Ga0155523, IMG submission 107180) | Burkholderiales bacterium RIFCSPHIGHO2_12_FULL_63_20
CCAGGGTGGTGCCCAGCATCACGCGCCACAGCCCGGCGGGCAGGGCAGGCAGGTTCAGGGGCACGGTCTTACTTGAGCCAGCCCTTGCGGCGGAAGTACCAGAACGGCGTCACGATGGACAGCACCATCAGCCCCAGTGCAAAGGGGTAGCCCCACTTCTGGCTCAGTTCGGGCATGTACTGGAAGTTCATCCCGTAGATGCTGGCGATCAGCGTGGGCGGCAGCAGCGCCACCGACGCCACCGAGAAGATCTTGATGATCTTGTTCTGGTTGATGTTGATGAAACCGACGGTCGCGTCCATCAGGAAGTTGATCTTGTCGAACAGGAAGGCCGTGTGCGAGTCCAGCGAGTCGATGTCGCGCAGAATCTGGCGGGCTTCCTCGAACTGGTCGGCGTTGAGCATGCGCGCGCGCATCATGAAGCTCACCGCGCGGCGCGTGTCCATCACATTGCGGCGGATGCGGCCATTCAAGTCCTCCTGGCGCGCAATCGCAGCCAGTGCCTCACCGGCGGCCTGGTCGTTGACCTCGCTCTTGAGCACGCGGCGGCTGACCTTTTCCAGGTCGTCGTAGATGCCCTCCAGTGTGTCGGCCGAGTACTCCGCATCGGCGTCGTACAGCTTGAGCAGCACGTCCTTGGCGTCTTCAATCAGCGCAGGGATGCGGCGGGCGCGCATGCGCAGCAGGCGGAACACGGGCAGGTCTTCCCGGTGCACCGAAAACAGCACGTTCTCATGCAGGATGAAAGCCACCCGCACGTTGCGCGGCGCTTCGTCATCGTCGATCAAAAAGTCTGAACGGATGTGGATCGCGCCGTCTTCTTCATAAAAACGGGCAGATTCTTCCAAGTCGTCGTCAATGATGTCGGCTGGGATCACCAGGCCGAACTTGACGGCGATCCAGCTTTTTTCTTCAGGGGAGGGGTCTTCCAGGTCGACCCACACCGGGCGGGCCGAGGTCAGCCCATCCAGGCTGTCGATTTCTTCCTGAAACAGCCGGCCGTTGGCCAGCGTGAACACGTTGAGCATGGGAACTCCAGCACAGGGGCGGCACGGCGCTCAGGGGCGTGCACGCTCACAGGTCGAGGGGAAAGGGGGTGTCAGGTTGCCGCCCCCTCCCGCGAGGCCCGCATCAAGGTACTGCCTGAGGCAGCCCAGCAGGCCACACCCGACGCTGCATCCCGCGTCCCATTCAGCGGAGAGGCGGGGCGGTCAGGTGGCTGGAGTGGGCGGTCACCGATGGGGACTGTCCAAGGTGATCGCTCCAAAGCGCCGATGAGATCGGCCAACGCATCATTATCACGCGCCGTGCCGCGTTGCGGGTGTTGCGATGCACCAAAAAAGTCCGGCTGACGGCACCCTGACGCGGTGTAAGGTGGCACCCATGGCCAGCCCCTTCACCCGTCTCGACCTCAATCTCTTTCGTGTCATGGACGCCGTCTACGAGCACGGCGGCATTTCGGGCGCGGCCCGCCACCTCCACCTGAGCCAGCCCGCGGTCAGCCATGCGCTGGCCCGCCTGCGTCGGCTGTGGGACGATCCCTTGTTCGTCCGCCAGGGCAACAGCATGGTGCCGACCGAGCTGACGCGCCGCGTGATCGGCGAGGTGCAGGCCCACTTGCGCGGCCTGCAGTCCCTGATGGCCCAGGCCGACCGCTTCGATCCCGCCACGCTGGACATGACGCTGCGCGTGGGCATGCGTGACGTACTGGAGGCCATTGCCTTGCCCCCGCTGATCGCACGGCTGGCGCTGGAGGCGCCACGTGTGCATCTCACCAGCGTGCGCGTGCCGCGTGATGCACTCGAGCGCACCCTCACCCTGGGCGAGGTGGACCTGGTGATCGACCGCCAGCGCCGGGTGGGCGAGCGCATCCGCGGCGAACACCTGGCCGACGAAACCCTGGCCGTGCTGATGCACGCCGATCATCCGCTGGCCGCCGGCCCCGTCAGCCTGGACGACTACTTTGCCTGCCAGCACGTGATGGTGGCCCTGCAGCCCGAGCGCCCCGACCCCTTGCAGCCGGTCTGGGCGGGCCTGGGACGAGGGCCGCGCGAGGTCATCCTGCGCTGCCAGCACTACTTTGCGGCCGCCAACGTGGTGGCACACAGCAGCGCCTTGCTGACCCTGCCGCGCACCTACGCCGAAGGCCTGACGCGCGGCCTGCCGCTGGTGCTGCGCGAGCTGCAGGCGCCCATCCCGCCCATGGGCATCTGGATGTACTGGCATGCCGACCGCGAGGACGACCCGGTGCACCGCTGGATGCGCGCCAGCGTGGGCGAGGCCGCCTGCCAGTCCATGCGCGCCGTGCATGACTTGCGATGAAAATTCATCATTTGATGCACAGCCTGGGGCGGCGTAGCATCGTTTCCCAGACCTCAGGAGACAGCCATGGACTTCCAGCCCAGTGAACGCGCCGCCCAGACCGCCCAACGCGTGCGGTCCTTCATCGACACCCACATCGGGCCCATCGAGGCCGAGCACTGGTCCGGCATCCTGAAGCGCCGCCATGGCGGCGAGTGGGCCGAATGGCAGATCCCGCCGCGCGTCGAGGCCCTCAAGGCCCAGGCCCGCGCAGAAGGCCTGTGGAATCTGTTCCTGCCCGATGCCGAGCTGGGCGCCGGCTTGAGCGTGCTCGACTACGCCTTCAGCGCCGAGCAGACCGGCCGCTCGATGATGGCGCCCGAGATTTTCAACTGCAATGCGCCCGACTCCGGCAACATGGAGGTGATCTGGAAGTACGGCAATGCCGAGCAGAAGGAGCAGTGGCTCAAGCCCCTGCTGGCCGGCGAGATCCGCTCCGTCTTCTTCATGACCGAGCCTGACGTGGCCTCGTCCGACGCCACCAACATGGCCGCGACCGCCGTGATCGACGGCGACCACATCGTCCTGAACGGCAAGAAGTGGTGGTCGTCCGGCGTGGGCGACCCGCGTTGCAAGATCGGCATCTTCATGGCCCTCACGCCCGACGAGAGCAAGGACCGGCACCACCAGCACTCCATGGTGCTCGTGCCCATGGACACCCCGGGCGTCGAGATCAAGCGCATGCTGCCCGTGTTCGGCGAGTACGACGAACCCCACGGCCACGGCGAGGTGCACTTCCACAATGTGCGCGTGCCCATTGGCAACTTCATCTCCGGCCCCGGTCGCGGCTTCGAGATCGCCCAAGGCCGCCTCGGCCCGGGCCGCATCCACCACTGCATGCGCTGCATCGGCGCCGCCGAAAAGTCGCTGGAACTGGCGATCCAACGCGGTCTGGAGCGCACCGCCTTCCGCAAGCCCCTGATCGACCTGGGTGGCAACCGCGAACGCCTGGCCGAATGCCGCGTCGCCATCGACCAGGCCCGACTGCTGACCCTGCAAGCCGCCTGGAAGATCGACACCCTGGGCGTGATGAGCGCGCTGACCGACGTGTCGGCCATCAAAGTGGTGGCGCCGAGCATGCTGCAGCACGTGGTGGACTTCGCCATCCAGATCCACGGCGGCGCCGGCGTCTCGCACGACACCCCGCTGACGATGTTCTTCAACCAGGCTCGCTCGCTGCGCCTGGCGGACGGTCCGGACGAGGTCCACAAGGGCATGATCGCCCGCCTGGAACTCAAGAAGTACGGGGTCAAGCACTGAGATGGGCGCCATCTACCTCGTGCGCCACGGCCAGGCCTCGTTTGGCAGTGACAACTACGACGCGCTCTCGCCGCTGGGGCACCAGCAGGCGGGCGTCGTCGGCCGGGCGCTGCAGGCACGCGGCGTGCGGCCCGATATCGTCTTCAGCGGCACCATGCAGCGCCACCAGGAAACCGCCGCCGGCGCCCTGGCCACCCTGGGCGTGAGCCTGCCTGTGCAAACCCTGCCCGGCGTCAACGAGTTCGACCACGAAAACGTCATCCAGGTGGCCGAGCCGCGCTACGCCAGCAAGGCCGTGATGATGGCCGACATGGCGGCCGGGGGCGACCCGCGTCGCGCCTTCCAGAAGTTCTTTCAGGACGCGGTGAGCCGCTGGGTCGGCGGTAACCACGACGACGAGTACGCCGAGCCCTGGTCGGTGTTCAAGCTGCGCTGCGTCACGGCGCTAGACGAGTTGGTGCAGGCCACGCCTCCGAAAGGGCAGTCCGTGGTCTTCACCTCGGGCGGCACCATCAGCGTCATGTGCGCCCATCTGCTGGGTTTGAGCGACGCCCAGGCTTTCACCATCAACTGGACCCTGGCCAACACCGGCGTGACCAAGATCGTGACCGGCCGCGATGGCCTGCACCTGGTGTCGGTCAACGAGCACGCCCACCTGGAAGGCGGCGAGGCCGGCTTGCTGACCTATCGCTGATTCGCCCCTGATTCGTGGGGTGTGCCTGCACCGCCTGCCGGTGACGCGTGCCAAGATGGCCGCTCACAAAAAAGGAGCGATGACATGCGTGCAGGCAAGATTGCAGCCGGGGTGCTGCTGGCGCTGGTGGCCTTCACCGGCGTGGGCGTGGCCCTGAGCTGGGCACCCGACCGTCCGGTCGAGACCCTCACCGCCCGTTGGGCTCCATCGCCTTCCCAATTTGTGCCGCTGCAAGGCATGCAGGTGCACCTGCGCGACGAAGGCCCGCGCAACGATCCCACGCCCATCGTGCTGCTGCACGGCACCTCGGCCAGCCTGCACACCTGGGACGGCTGGACGGACGCGCTCAAAGGTGAGCGCCGTGTCATCCGCATGGACCTGCCCGGCTTCGGCCTCACCGGCCCCATGCCCGATGGCGACTACCGCCTCACCCGCTACGTGAACTTCGTCATTGCCTTGCTGGACCAGTTGGGCGTGCAGCAGGCTGTGCTGGCGGGCAACTCCTTCGGCGGCAACCTGGCCTGGAAGATCGCGGTCGACCACCCGCAACGTGTCAGCAAGCTGGTGCTGGTGGACGCCGCCGGTTACCCGTTCGACCCGCAGTCCATGCCCATCGGCTTCAAGATCGCCCAGATCTCGGTCCTGCGCCCCTTGATGCAGAACACCTTGCCGCGCAGCATGATCGAGTCGAGCATACGCAACGTGTACGGCGATCCGGCCAAGGTCACGCCCGAGTTGATCGATCGCTATCACGAGCTCACCCTTCGCGCCGGCAACCGGGCCGCCCTGGGCGAGCGCTTCCGCCAGAGCCCCAGCGGCGAATTCACGGCGCAGATCCCGCAGGTGCGCCAGCCCACGCTCATCCTCTGGGGTGGGCAGGATCGCCTCATCCCACCGGACAACGCGCGGAAGTTCCAGCGCGACATCGCCGGCAGCCACCTCGTGATGTTCGAGCAATTGGGGCATGTGCCCCACGAGGAAGATCCGGCGGTCACTGTGGCGGCAGTACAGCGCTTCCTGTCCCAGTGAATCCGTCACGCGCTGCGAGCGACCGGTGCGACGTCCTCCAGGGGCATTGGTGCCGTCGGAACCCCGTCGCTCGCCAAGGGGCTGGACCGGCGCTGGACCTGGTTCGGCGGCAGGAAACACCAGCCTAGCCAGGCACTGCGCCGAATCAGGCGTGCCAGCGCCAGTGACACCAGCACGCTCACGGCAAACGCCACCCAGCCTGCGGGCGTTGAGTGCGGCCAGCCCAGCGCTGCCAGTGTTTTCAGCGTGACGCTCTGCACGGGCGAGTGGAACAGCAGGAGGAACAGGCTGTTCACACCACAGTGCGCCAGTGGGCCGCGCAAAGCCGGCCAACGGCTGAGGGCGCAAGAGATCTGGGTGATGAGCACGATGCCTGCGAGCGCCGCCGTGGTGCAGCCCAGTACGTCGGTGTACACCCGTGAGAACAAGCCGGTGCGAGGCGAGTACACCGCAATCAACCCCACGAACACCATCAGCGACAAAGCCGCCGCCTGCCACCGGTATTGCGCGCGCTGGAACAAGGCTCTGAAGTGGTGGCCCATGGAGAAATAAAACAGCGAAATGGGCAGGATGTCTGCTGAGAGCGGCAGGCCTTTGACCAGCCAAATGCTGTCGAGCATCTGAATGGGGCGCATCCAAAACACGGGCAGTAACCACACACCCAGCATCAGCAGCATCAAGAGCAGGAGCACGCGCTCCACGCTGTGAAAGCCATGTTTCGTGAAGCCCCTCTCCAGCAGCCAGCCCGACGCGAACACCAACCACAAATGAGGCAGGAACCACAGGGTATAGACCCATGGCAGGTAAGTGCCACTGCCGCTCAGGGTGCCCAGCAGGTATCCCGTTGGATCAGCATCCCACCACAGCAGTCGAAAGGGCGCATGCAGCACGGCCATCACCAGGAACGGCTTGATCAAGGCATGTGCCTTGTCGCGCATCAGCGTGCCAAACGGGATATTTGCTCGAAAGAAGGTGCCCGCGATGAAGAACAACAAGGGCATTCGGAACACCGCCAAACAGGCATTGCTCAATGAGTCGGGGTGGGTGAGTGCCGGGTTGTGCCCCAGAACAACAAAGAGGATGCACAAACCCCGGGCCACATCGATGTGTGCCAGTCGCATGATGCTGTCGGGGTAGGGTGACCGCTGGGGCAGGGAGCGCCGCGTCTGGCCAACGTTAAACGTTGTGAGATTAACGGCGGTGCCTTACGCCTGTCCGCAACAAATGGCGAGGAGATGTAAGGATTGGTCTCAATGTGTTGGCGCTCTGGCCTGGACCGGGTCCCCAGCATCCCAACGACAACGGCGCCCCGCAGGGCGCCGTCATCACATCAGCTCAGGCTGAACTCAGGGCCGATCAGCCCTGAGCCTTCTTCTTCTGGCGCCAGGCGTGCAGCAGCGGCTCGGTGTAGCCCGAAGGCTGTTCCTTGCCCTTGAACACCAGATCCAGCGCTGCCTGGAAGGCGGCACCGTCCGGGTTCGCCACCAGCGATTCATACAGCGCATCACCGGCGTTCTGCTTGTCCACGATGGCGGCCATGCGGGTGAAGGTCTCGCGCACTTGGGCTTCGGTCACCACACCGTGGTGCAGCCAGTTGGCCACGTGCTGGCTGGAGATGCGCAGCGTGGCGCGGTCTTCCATCAGGCCGATGTCATGGATGTCGGGCACCTTGGAGCAACCGACGCCCTGGTCGATCCAGCGCACCACGTAACCCAGGATGCCCTGGATGTTGTTGTCCAGCTCCTGCTGCTTCTCGGCTTCCGACCAGTTGGCCTGCGCCACCACGGGGATGGTCAGCAGCTTGTCCATCAGGGCTTGCGGATCTTCCTTCAGCGCGGCGATCTCTGCTTGCACCTGGGCCACGTTCACCTGGTGATAGTGGGTGGCGTGCAGGGTGGCGCCGGTGGGCGAGGGCACCCAGGCGGTGTTGGCACCGGCCTTGGGGTGAGCGATCTTTTGCTCCAGCATGCCGGCCATCAGGTCGGGCATGGCCCACATGCCCTTGCCGATCTGGGCCTTGCCGCTCAGGCCGCACTCCAGGCCGATCAGCACGTTGCGGCGCTCGTACGCAGCAATCCAGGCGCTGTTCTTGATGTCGCCCTTGCGCATCATCGGGCCAGCCAGCATGGCGGTGTGCATCTCGTCGCCGGTGCGGTCCAGGAAGCCGGTGTTGATGAAGGCCACGCGGCTGGAGGCCGCAGCGATACAGGCCTTCAGGTTGGCGCTGGTGCGGCGCTCTTCGTCCATGATGCCCAGCTTGACGGTGCTGTCGGCCAGACCCAGCACCTGTTCCACGCGACCGAACAGCTCGGCGGCAAACGCCACTTCAGCCGGTCCGTGCATCTTGGGCTTGACGATGTAGACCGAGCCGGTGCGCGAGTTGGTGATGCCATCGCGGCCATGGCGCTGCAGGTCGTGCAGGGCGATGGTGGTCGTCACCACGGCGTCCAGGATGCCTTCGGGGATTTCCTTGCCCTCGGCGCCCCACAGGATGGCCGGGTTGGTCATCAGGTGGCCCACATTGCGCACGAACATCAGCGAGCGGCCGTGCAGTTTGACCTCACCGCCATTGGCGCCGGTGTAGACGCGATCGGTGTTCAGCGTGCGGGTGAAGGTCTTGCCGTTCTTCTCGACGGACTCGGCCAGCGTGCCCAGCTGGATGCCCAGCCAGTTGCTGTAGCCCAGGATCTTGTCTTCGGCGTCCACGGCGGCCACCGAGTCTTCCAGGTCCATGATGGTGGAGACAGCCGATTCCAGGATCACGTCCGACACGCCCGCAGCGTCAGACTGGCCGATCGGGGTGTTGCGGTTGATCTGAATGTCCAGGTGCAGGCCGTTGTTGACCAGCAGCACGCTGGACGGGGCGGCGGCGTCACCTTGGTAGCCCACGAACTTGGCGGGATCTTGCAGACCGGTGGTCGAACCATTGCTCAGGGCCACGACCAGCTTGCCGCCTTCAACGCGGTAGCCAGCGGCATCCTTGTGCGAGGCGCCAGCCAGCGGCGCAGATTGGTCCAGCAGGTTGCGTGCGAAGGCAATGACCTTGGCGCCACGCACCGGGTTGTAGCCCTTGCCCTTTTCGGCGCCGCCTTCGTCGCTGATGGCATCGGTGCCATACAGGGCGTCATACAGGCTGCCCCAACGGGCGTTGGCCGCGTTCAGCGCATAGCGGGCGTTCAGGATGGGCACCACCAGCTGCGGGCCGGCCAAGGTGGCCAGTTCCGCATCCACGTTCGCGGTGGTGATCTTCACATCGCCGGGCACCGGCACCACGTAGCCGATCTTTTCCAGATGGGCGCGGTAGGCGGCCATGTCCGTGATCGGGCCGGGGTGGGCGGTGTGCCAGGCGTCCATCTCGGCCTGGATGCGGTCACGCTCGGCCAGCAAGGCGGCGTTCTTGGGCGCCAGATCCTTGACGATGGCGTCAAAGCCTGCCCAGAACTTGGCGCTGTCCACGCCGGTGCCAGGCAGCACCTTGTCTTCAATGAAACGGTAGAGCTCGGTGGCGACCTGAAGGCCGTGGACAGTGGTGCGTGCGGTCATGCAAACCTCGTCAAGATGGGAAAAATATGATCGGACAGCAAAGAGGCCCCAAGTTTCAGGGGCGCACACTTTGCAAGAAGGCCAGTTTATTCGATACTCCACTGACTATTACCGCCCCTAAATGCGATGGATTCATGACCTGAGTGCATGAATCCGGGGGCTGGAGTGCGACACATGGACCGCTTGAAGCAGATCGAAACCTTTGTGGCCGTGGCCACCAAAGGCAGCCTCACCGCCGCCGCTCAAGCCGAAGGCGTGGCGCCCGCCATCATCGGGCGGCGCATGGACGCGCTGGAGGCGCGCCTGGGGGTCAAGCTCCTGCTGCGCACCACGCGTCGCATCAGTCTGACCCATGAGGGTAGCGCCTTTCTCGAAGACTGTCAGCGCCTGATCGCCGACTTCAACAACGCCGAGGCCAGCGTCTCGGCTGGCGGCGTCAAGGCCAGCGGCCACCTGCGGGTCACCGCGCCGGCCGGTTTCGGGCGCCGCCACGTCGCTCCGTTGGTACCCGGCTTCCTCGACCAGCACCCCGACGTCAGCCTCTCGCTCAACCTGTCCGATCGCGTGGTCGACCTCGTCAACGAAGGCTTTGACTGCGCCGTGCGCGTGGGCGACCTGCCCGACTCCAGCCTGGTGAGCGTACGCTTGGCCGACAACCGGCGCCTGTGCGTGGCCACTCCAACTTACCTGCAGCGCGCCGGCACCCCCCGCCATCCGTCCGAACTCACCCGCCACGCCTGCCTCACGCTGAGCTCCGACGCCAGCCAGACGCGCGGCTGGGCCTTCGTGGTCGAGGGCACGGCCACCTACCTGCGCCCCGGCGCACGGCTGGACTGCAGCGACGGCCAGGTGCTGCACGAATGGTGTCTGCAGGGTCTGGGTCTGGCTTGGCGCAGCACCTGGGAGGTGGAGCACGACATCGCGGCCGGCCGCCTGGTCAGCGTGCTCGACGAATTCGCAGCGCCCCCCAACGGCATCTACGCCGTCTTTGCACAGCGCAAGCACCTGCCTTTGCGCCTGCGCCTGTGGATCGACTTCCTCAAGCAGGCCTACGCCGACCCGGGGTATTGGCAGCGCAGTCAGGCGCCCAGGGCATGATGGCCGCAGTCTGATTCCTCTTCCCGCGCCTGGTGCGTATCTCACGGCTTCTTCACCGATGTTGCTCGAATCCCTGCTCGCCTACGCCCACTTTGTCGCCATCCTCAGCGTCGTGGTGTTCATCACCAGCGAGGCGGCCCTGTGCCGAGCCGAGTGGCTCAATGCCGCCGTGGTCCGTCGCCTGGCGCGGGTGGATGTCATTTACCTGGTGGCCGCACTGGCCGTCCTGGCCACCGGGGTGGCCCGCACGTGGTGGGGCATGAAGGGACTGGGTTGGTACTGGCAGCAGCCGCTGCTGCACCTCAAGCTGACGCTGTTCGTGGTCATCGGCCTGATCTCCATCCAGCCCACGCTGGCGTTTCGCCGCTGGGTCCGGCAACTGGACACCCACGGCACCCTGCCCGATGCCTCAGAAGTGAGTCGGGTGCGCCGCCTGGTCATGATCCAGGCCCACATCATGGTCTTGATCCCCCTGGCCGGCAGCCTGCTGGCCAGGGGCATCTGGACCCGCTGAGACTGCCGAGACCGCTCAGGGGGCGGCCCAGGGCACAGTCCAGCGTGGCGGGTCAGTTACTGCGGCGCCGCCGCCGCGTCCTTCTCGCACTTCTTGACGAAGCTGTTCTTGGCAGCGCCCGCCAGTTTCTTCTCGGCTGCCTTGTTCAGGCAGACGGCGCTGGGCGAGCTCGCGCCCGCATCCTTTTCACACTTCTTCAGAAAGCTCGTCTTGGCCGCGCCGGCCAGTTTTTTCTCCGCCGCCTTGGCATCACAGGCGGCGTTGCCGGCATGGGCCAGGGTGGACAGCAGGGCCAGGGCCACGGAAGCAATCAAGGTACGCATGTCAGACTCCTAAGTGAGGGGGCAACAGAAAACGAAACCGACAGGGCGTGCGCCCCGGTGGGTCTTTCACCCTAACGCCATCCCACGACGTCCGGATGACGGCACCAAGCATCACATGATGCGCCGCGGGTGGGCCAGAGCCTCGTGCGCGGCATGCAGGCGCCGCACCAGCACCCGGATGAAGGCCTCGTCAAACAAATGGCGACAGGTCGGGCTCAGCTGCAGCATCACGTCCGGGGTGAAAGAAATCGTCGTGGCCGGTTCGGTCACCACCACATCGGTGCTGTGGCGGCGCAGGTCGGGGCTGGGCGCCAGGTAGGCCATCTCACCCACCGAGGTGCCGGCGCCCAGCAAGGCCACGCGCTTGTTGTCGCGGTACACCTCGACGCTGCCCTGCGCCATGATGTGGAAGGTTCGCCCTTCCTCCCCACGGCGGTACAGCGCATGTCCGAACGGAAAGCGCTGCCACTTGGCCCGGTGCACCACTTCCCACAGCTCCACATCCCCAAACTGAGTGAAAAAGTCGAGCGAGCGCAGCAGGTTGAAGCGCTCGGAGTCCAGCACGCCCTGCAGGTGGCCCCGTGGCACCTGATGGTCGGCGATCAGCCCCGACAGGGCTTGGGCGAAGGCATCCCAGTTCGGATAGCGGTCTTTCGGGTCCTTGGCCAGCGCCTTGAGGACCACCTCGTCCACGGCACTGTTGACCCCTGAGCGCAGACCTGACAGCGCCGTCGGCATCTGGTTGTAGATCTGGTTCATCAGCACCGCCTGCGACGATGCCTCAAACGGCGGGCGCCCGGCGATCAGGTGATACAGCACGGCGCCCAGGCCATAGATGTCGGCGCGACAGTCCGGCACCTCGCCATCCAGTTGCTCCGGCGCCATGTAGGCCAGCGAGCCCACCTGGTGGATCTGGGTGGACTCGGCCGTCAGGTTCAGCACGCTGCCAAAGTCGCTGATCTTGACGTCGGTCACCGCGCCGGCGTCGTTGACGAGCGCCAGGATGTTGGCCGGCTTCACATCGCGGTGGATCAGGCCCTGGCGGTACACATAGCCCAGCGCCATCGCGCACTTGAAGCCGATTTCCACGATCAGCTCCAGCGGCAACAGCTGGTCGGGGCGACAGAAGGCGCGCAGCGTCGTGCCCGGCACATACTCCATCACCACATAGGGCGACGTCGGGTCGGGCACCGCATCGTAGATGTGCACCACATTCGGGTGCTGCAGGCGGCCCACCAGGGCGGCTTCGGCAGCAAAAAAGCGCGCATACACCGGCCCGTCGACCGCATCACTCAGCGCCGACGAGCGCACCCGCTTGATCGCCACATGCCGGTCATGGAAGTCGTCCCGGCACAGGTACACCTCGCTGGTGGCGCCTTCGCCCAGCTTCTGGATGATCCGGTACTTGCCGATCAAACCGCCATTCAGGTCAATGTCCAAGTCGCCCATGCTCATCCACTGCTGCCATGTCTGCATCTTTCCACGTTCGGGCGCTCTTCACCAAGCGAAAAGACCCGAACAGAGTGTGCAATTGTTCGCACATCATCGCATCCCCCCGGGAAGGCGGTTCGCCCCCGTAGAATTCGCCCATGATCCAAGCCAAGCGTGCCCTTCTTTCTGCCCTGGGTGAAGCCCTGCGCCAGGTGGCGCCCGACGCCGCCGCGTCCTTCACACCGGTTTTCGAGGCCCCCAAGCAGGCCGCCCACGGCGACCTGGCCGTGACCGCGGCCATGCAACTGGCCAAGCCCCTCAAAAAGAACCCCCGCGAGCTGGCCACCGCCCTCGTGGCGGCCCTGGAGGCCCAGCCCGCCGTCCAGCAGTGGGTGAAGCTCCCCATCGAGATCGCCGGTCCCGGTTTCATCAACCTGCGCCTGAAGCCCGAAGCCAAGCAGGCCATCGTCACCGATGTGCTCACCGAAGGCGACAAGTTCGGCTGCCAGCCCGCCAATGGCCGCAAGGTGCTGGTCGAGTTCGTCTCGGCCAACCCCACCGGCCCGTTGCATGTGGGGCACGGCCGCCAGGGCGCGCTGGGCGATGCCCTGTGTAACCTGTTCGAGACGCAAGGCCAGTCGGTCACCCGCGAGTTCTATTACAACGACGCCGGCGTGCAGATCAGCACCCTGGCCTGGTCCACCCACGCGCGCATCAAGGGCTACAAGCCCGGTGACGAACACTGGCCCGAGTCGGCCTACAACGGCGACTACATCGCCGACATCGCCGCCGACTTCCTGGCCAAGAAAACCGTCAAGGCCGACGACCGAGAGTTCACAGCCTCCGGCGACCCCGAAGACCTCGACGGCATCCGCCAGTTCGCCGTGGCCTACCTGCGTCACGAGCAGGATCTGGATCTGAAGGCCTTCGACGTTCGCTTCGACAACTACTACCTCGAATCCAGCCTCTACACCTCGGGCCGCGTCGAGCAGACCGTCCAGAAACTGGTCGACGCCGGCAAGACCTACGAGCAAGACGGCGCCCTGTGGCTGCGCTCGACCGACTACGGTGACGACAAAGACCGCGTGATGCGCAAGTCCGAGGGCGGCTACACCTACTTCGTGCCCGATGTGGCCTATCACATCGCCAAGTGGGCGCGCGGCTTCGAGCAGGTCGTCAACATCCAGGGCTCCGATCACCACGGCACCATCGCCCGCGTGCGCGCCGGCCTGCAGGCTGCTGGCGTCGGCATCCCCCAGGGCTGGCCCGACTACGTGCTGCACAAGATGGTCACCGTGATGAAGAACGGCGAGGAGGTCAAGATCTCCAAACGTGCCGGCTCCTACGTCACCCTGCGCGACCTCATCGAGTGGACCAGCAAGGACGCGGTGCGCTTCTTCCTGATCAGCCGCAAGGCCGACACCGAATTCACCTTCGACGTCGATCTGGCCCTCAAGCAGAACGACGAGAACCCCGTGTTCTACGTCCAGTACGCCCACGCCCGCATCCAGTCGGTGCGCGCCCAGTACGCGGACAAGGGTGGCGATGTGAACGCCCTCGCCGGCGCCAACCTGGCCCTGCTGACCGCCGACACCGAGCTGGCGCTGATGACCCGCCTGGCCGAATTCCCCGGCATGCTCACGGCCGCCGCCCAGGGCCTGGCCCCGCATGACGTCGCCTTCTACCTGCGGGACCTCGCCAGCGCCTTCCACAGCTACTACGCGGCGGAACGTTTCCTGGTCGACGAGGTCGAACTCAGCCGTGCCCGCGTGGCCTTGCTGAGCGCGACCGCGCAGGTGCTGCGCAACGGCTTGGCTCTGTTGGGCGTCAGCGCGCCCAACAAGATGTAACCCCCCGGTGACCCAGAGAGGATCCCATTCCATGACCAGTCCACGTGCCGCTCAGCGCGGCGGTTTTTTCCTCGGCATGATCGTCGGGCTCCTGATCGGGCTGGCGCTGGCGCTGGGGGTGGCCGTCTACATCACCAAGGTGCCGCTGCCCTTCATCGACAAGGTGCCGCAACGCACCCCCGAGCAGGACGCTGCCGAGATGGAGCACAACAAAAGCTGGGACCCCAACAGCCCGCTCTATGGCAAGAACCCCGCCGTGCCGAAGGCGGTCCCGGCGGCATCCGCCTCCTCGGCGGCGTCTGAGCCCGAACCCAGCGAGGCCCCGGTCGTCTCCGCCGAGCCGGCTTCGGCCGTTGCTCCCGCTCCGTCGGGCTCCAAGCCGGCACCTGCGGCCAAGCCTGCCAGCGCTCCCGCCTCCAGCGCCCGCAATCCCGCGGCGATCTTGTCGGGTGCGGCGCCCGTGTCCACCGCACCCGCCGCCGACGCGTTAAGTTACCAAGTGCAGGCTGGGGCCTATGTCAGCCAGGCCGAAGCCGAACAGCAACGCGCCAAGCTGGCCATCATGGGCCTGGAGTCCCGCATCCAGGAACGCGAGGTCAACGGCCGCACCATGTTCCGGGTGCGCCTGGGGCCTTACGCGCAAAAGGATGCGGCCGAAGAGGTCCGCATCAAGCTGCAAGGGGCCGGGGTGGAATCTGCCTTGGTGCGCATCCAGAAATAAGCCGGGGCACCGCCCTCGTTGATTGCCATGGCCCTTGGGCCTGACTGAAAGGACGCTAGATGAATCGCCGCGATTTTTCGATCCATACCCTGGGTGCAATGGGCTTGAGCGCCGGTCTGCCCGGTCTGGCCTTGGCCCAAGGTGGCCCGGTGGACGGCACACATTACGTGCGCCTGGCCCAGGCTGCGCCGGTCTCGGCACCTGCCGGCAAGGTCGAAGTCGTCGAGTTCTTCTGGTACGGCTGCAACCACTGCTACAACTTCGAGCCGTCGCTGGCCGCCTGGGCGGACAAACTCCCGGCCGACGTCGTGTTCCGCCGCGTGCCAGTGGCCTTTCGCGAGAATCCTTTTGGCAATCACCAGCGTCTGTTCTACGCCCTCGAGGCCATGGGCTTGGTGTCGACCCTGCACCCCAAGGTCTTCCGTGCCATCCACGCCGAAGGTCAGACGCTGGACAAGCCCGAGACGATCTCTGCTTTCGTGGCCCGCCATGGCGTGGACCCGGTCAAGTTCATGGGCATGTTCAACTCGTTTGCCGTGCAGACCAAGTGCAAGCAAGCCCGCAGCCTGGCCGAGGCCTACAAGATCGACGGCGTGCCCACCCTGGGCATTGCCGGGCGCTATTTCACCTCGGTGTCGCTCAACGGCAACCACGAGCGCACCCTGGCGACCACCAACTTCCTGATCAACCAGTCCCGCAAGGGCCGTTGAGGCGACTCACAGGCGCGCAGGCGCAGGGAAATCGCGCCTGCGACGCGATTTCCCCCTGGTTCGTGGCTAAAATCATTGCAAATTCCATGCCGATGATGACGAACCCACTTTTCCCCTCCTTGACGCTCCGTCTCGCCCGCACCACCGGTGCGTTGGCGCTGGCGTTTGGCGCCCTGTGGTCTGCCCCGGCCGGAGCGGAAAAGGCCGATCGTTTTCAGCCGCTCAACTTCGCCGCCGATGCGGCGCGGGTCGAAGACAACCAGCGCCTGAACATCCTCAGTGGCAACGTCGAGATCACCAAAGGCACCATGGTGGTTCGCGCCGACCGTGTGGAAGTGCGTCAGAACGCCGATGGCAGCCAGACGGCCACCGCGATCGGCGGGCCGGGTGGGCGCGCCTTCTTCCGTCAAAAGCGCGATGGCGTCGATGAAGCCATCGAAGGCGAAGCCGAGCGCATCGTCTATGACGGCCGCACCGAGATCATCCGCTTCACCTCGCGCGCCATCATGCGCCGCCTGCAGGGCAACACCGTCAACGACCAGGTCAGCGGCCCGGTCATCATCTACGACAACAAGACCTCGGTCTTCCAGGTTCAGGGCGGTGGCAGCAGCAGCGGGGCCACGGGTCGCGTTCGCGGCGTGATCACCCCCCGCACCACGCCCGAAACGCCCGGCGCAGAAAGCACCCGCTGATGAGTGCACCGCTGGCCACGCCCCCGCGCAGCGAGTTGCGCGCCGAGCGCCTCAAGAAGCGCTACGGCGCCCGCACCGTGGTGCATGACGTGCACGTGGCCGTAGCGGCGGGTGAGGTCGTCGGCTTGCTCGGCCCCAACGGCGCCGGCAAAACCACCAGCTTCTACATGATCGTGGGCCTCGTGCCCGCCGATGCGGGTGAGATCACCCTCGACGGCCAACGCGTCGAGCGCCTGCCCATCCACCAGCGCGCGCGCCTGGGTCTGAGCTACCTGCCCCAAGAGGCCTCCATCTTCCGCCAGCTCAACGTCGAGGACAACATCCGCGCCGTGCTCGAGCTGCAGGTCGACGAGCGCGGCAAACGTCTGAGCAAGGACGTCATCCAGGAACGTCTGGACGGCTTGCTGCACGAGCTCAGCATCGAGAAGCTGCGCACCAATCCGGCCTTGTCCTTGTCTGGCGGCGAGCGCCGCCGCGTGGAGATCGCCCGCGCCCTGGCCACCCAGCCACGCTTCATCTTGCTCGACGAGCCCTTTGCCGGCGTCGACCCGATCGCCGTCATCGAGATCCAGCGCATCATCAGCTTTCTCAAGGCCCGCGGCATCGGTGTGCTCATCACCGACCACAACGTGCGCGAAACGCTGGGCATCTGTGACCGCGCCTACATCATCAGCGAAGGCAGCGTCCTCGCCGAGGGCAGCCCGGCCGACATCATCCAGAACGCCGAAGTCCGAAAGGTCTACCTTGGCGAGCACTTCCGCATGTAAGTGACCGTCGCCCTATGAAGCCCTCCCTGCAGTTTCGGCTTTCGCAACACCTGGCGCTGACCCCTCAGCTGCAGCAGTCCATCCGGCTCCTGCAGCTGTCCACCCTCGAGCTGCACCAGGAAATCGAGCAGATGCTCGAACAAAACCCCTTCCTGGAACCCGAAGACGACTTCTCGCCCATCGAGACGGCCGCCTCGCTGGAGTTCGAGCGCCAGCGCAACGAGCACAACAGCAGCGAAGACGCCGGCGCCGAGCGCGAGAGCTCGCCCACCGAGGCCGACACCAGCGGCATCGACACCGCCGAGATGGGCACAACCGAGCGGGACGACTGGGAAAACGGCACCGAGCGCGACGATTTCGACGGCATCAGCGAAAGCCCCGCGCGCCAGAACCAGGGCGACGACGAGGTTGACCCGCTCGAGCGCAACAGCCTGTCCATCACCCTTCAGGAACACCTGAGGCAGCAACTGCTGGGTACCCGCCTGAGTGCCGAAGACATGGCTGCGGTCGACATGCTCATCGAGTCCCTCAACGAGGACGGTTACCTCGCCGACACACTCGAAGACATCGCTGCCAGCCTCCTGCCCGACGAGCCAGACGAAGACACCCTCGACGAACTCCTGTCGCGTCTGCGCTGCGCGCTGGGCTGGCTGCAAAACCTCGAGCCCGTGGGCGTGGGCGCGCGCAATCTGTCGGAGTGCCTGCTGCTGCAACTGCGCGTGCGGCCTGCCGAGCCCGCGTGCGACGTTGCCAAGGTCATCTGCCGTGAGCACCTCGAACTGCTGGCCCGCCGCGACTTCAAAAAGCTCATGGCTGCCACCGGGGCCGACGAGACCCTGCTCAAAGACGCCCAGAGCCTCATCGTCTCGCTGGAACCCAAGCCGGGCCGCGCGTTCACCCGCGCCGAAGCCAACATCATCATCCCCGACGTCATCGTGCAGAAGTCCGGGCGCACCTGGAAGGTCATCCTCAACCCGGATGTCATGCCCAAGCTGCGCATCAACGACTACTACGCCCAGGCCCTGCGTTCCAGCCGCGGCCCGCGTGGCGGCACGGCCAGCGAGGGGCACGCCAACCTCAACGCCCGCCTGCAAGAGGCCCGCTGGTTCGTCAAGAACATCATGCAGCGCTTCGACACCATCCTGCGCGTGTCCCGGGCCATCGTCGATCGGCAGAAGAACTTCTTCACCCATGGCGAAATCGCCATGAAGCCACTGGTCCTGCGTGAAATCGCCGACGAACTCGGCCTGCACGAGTCCACCATCTCGCGCGTCACCACGGCCAAGTACATGAACACGCCGTTTGGCACCTTCGAACTCAAGTATTTCTTCGGCTCCTCGCTCAACACCGAAGCCGGCGGCAACGCCTCCAGCACGGCGGTGCGCGCGCTCATCAAGCAACTGGTGGCCGCGGAAGATCCCAAGAAGCCCTTGTCAGACAGCGCCCTCTCCAGCATGCTGGAAGAGCAGGGCATCCAGGTCGCCCGCCGCACCGTGGCGAAGTACCGCGAAGCCCTCAAGATCGCCCCCGCGAATCTGCGCAAGGCCCTGTGAGCGGGGCTGGGTCGTGACCGCGTCCCGGTGCACGGCGCGATCCGCCAACCCACGCCCACACCGGTGTCCTTGACCCGTTCCTCCTCTCCACGTTCATGTTGCCTCGCCTCCAACACCTGATCACCGTGCTGCCCTGGCAAGACTGGGCCGCCTTGGCCCTGTTCGTGTTCGGCTGGATCGGCTACGCGCTGTTCGCCAGCCGCCGCGCCCGGGTCGAACGCACCTTGCTGTCGAGCACCAACCACTACCGGCGCCTGTGGATGCTCCAGGTCACCCACCGCGACCAGCGCATCGTTGATGCCGCCATCACCCAGAACCTCGCCAGCAGCCCCAGCTTCTGGGCCTCCACCACCATCCTGGTGATCGGGGGCTTGCTGGCCGTGCTCGGCACAACCGAGAAAGCCAGCGAGTTCGTGCGCGACCTGCCCTTTGCCGTGCGCACCTCCCTGCTGGTGCTCGACATCAAGCTCATCGTGCTGCTGTCCGTTTTCGTCTACGCCTTCTTCCGCTTCACCTGGTCGATGCGGGTCTACTCGTTTGGTGCCATCCTGGTGGGCGCCGCCCCCAATGTCGACGTCTTCAACGACGGCGGCGCCGACCGCCAGGAGTTCGGTGACCGCGCCGGCAAGCTCATGGGCATGGCCGCCGAAAGCTTTGCCGATGGCCTGCGGGCTTACTACATGTCCTTTGCAGTCATCGCCTGGCTGGTATCCCCCGTGTTCTTCGCCCTGGGCACCCTCGCCGTTCTGTGGATCCTGTATCGGCGAGAATTCCGCTCCGACGTGCTGGCCATCCTGCGCCCCTGACCACGTTCAATTTTCATTGCGACCCCACCATGCCCATCAAACCCCCCCGCCGCCCCGTCGTGTCCCAGGCCACCGGACGCCCCTCGGGGGACACCCGCGACCGCGCGCCCTCGTCCACCCGCGCACCGCATGGGCGTGACCCGCAAGGACGCGACTCAACCCGTTCAGAGTCCAGCCCCGGCGCCCGCCCTGGCTTCCGATCTGCCGGCTCCGACGCCTGGCGGGCCGGTGACGAGCGTCGCCCCGCTTCCCCGCCCGGCGGCGCTGCGCGTGGTGCATCCTGGGGGGCGCCCCCGCGCCCGGCGCCAGCCCGCTCCGGCCCCCGCCCCGAGTCGCGTGACTTCGGCCAACGCCCCGTGCTTGCCGCCGACCGCCCCGCGGCCCTCTACCTGTCCTGCCCCTCCGGCGTCGAATCACTGCTGGCCATTGAGGCCCGTCGCATCCTGGGCGCCGCCGCACAGATCACCGAGTCCCGTGGCGGCATCGAGGTGATCGCACCCACCACCGCGTCCGCCGCCGAGCGACAGCACACCCTGCGCGACTACGCCATGCGCCTCAATCTGGAGAGCCGCCTGGCCCAGCGCGTCCTCTGGCGTGTCGCCTCCCGCGTCTACCGCCACGAAGACGACATCTACGTCATGGCCCGTGGCGTCAACTGGTCGGACTGGATCACCCCTGAGCACACCCTGCGCGTCGACGTCGTCTCGCGCCGCAGTCACCTGCAAAGCCTCAACTTCGCCGGTCTGCGCGTCAAAGACGCCGTCTGCGACGACCTGCGCGAACGCACCGGCGAACGCCCCAGCGTCGACACCCGCTTCCCCGACCTCGGCCTGGTCCTCTACCTCGACGACCTCGACGCCATCCTCTACGTCGACACCTCCGGCGAAGCGCTCTTCAAGCGCGGCTGGCGCGAAGACACCGGCGAAGCCCCGCTGAAAGAAACCCTGGCCGCTGCCATGCTCGCCGCCGCTGACTGGCAAGGCCGCCCCGAAGACGGCGCCTTGCTCGACCCCTGCTGCGGCGCCGGCACCATCCCCATCGAAGCCGCCCAGATCGCCTGCGGCATCGCCCCGGGCCTGCAGCGCCGCTTCGCCTTCGAGCGCCTGCTGCCCTTCCGCGCCCACCAGGCCGACTGGCAGCGCCTGCGGCAGGCCGCCCACGACCGCCAGCACCCGCCTCTGGTGCCCATCTACGCTGGCGACGTGGCCTTCCGCATGACCGACTTCGCCACCCGCAACGCCGAGCGGGCCGGCGTGCGCCAGTACATCGAGTTCAAAACCGCCGACGCCCTGCAGCGGCCGGTGCCTTGCGAACGTGGCGTGCTCATGTTCAACCCGCCTTATGGCGAGCGCATCGACACCAAAGGCTCGGTGCGCAACGCCTACCGCGCCCGCTCCGAAGCGGACGACGAGATGGGAGAGCCCGCCCCGACGTCGCGCGCTGGTCGTGAGCAATTCCAGGACGACGAAGCTGCCACCTTCTTTCAGCGCCTGTCTTCCCACTGGAAAAAACAATACCCCGGCTGGACCGCCTGGATCCTCAGCCCCGACATGAAGCTGCCCAGCGCGATGCGCCTCAAGGAAAGCCGCCGCGTCGTCATGTTCAACGGCCCCATCGAGTGCCGCCTCTTCCGCTTCGACCTCGTCGCCGGCAGCAACAAGCCCCGCGCCGCAGCCCCGACGGACGTCGAGTTGCCGCCATCGCCCTCGCAAGGCGACTGAATCTGGTGGCGGTCTGCCGGCAGCTCGATCCGGCCGCATCAGGCCAAGCCTGGCCTCATCTGGCGCTTTGGCGTACGTGAGCAAGGAGCGCATGAGCCATGAGCTGTGTGTGAATCGCTTCGGAATCACTGCCCGACGCAGGCGAGCCTCGAACTGACTGCCCCCCGGGCCGGCAGCCCGCCGGCCCCTGTTTTTGGGGCGCACAAGGATCATCCTGAGCACCCTGCGTTCACCAGCAACGTTCAAGCTGAGGCGCTTCATCAAGTGACCGAGCGACGCTACACGGGGACCGATGTGGCCAGTCTCCAGGCCGTCAACCGCAAAGGCCACATGGCACAGGGATATTGAGCAAGCGGCAAGCGGTGTCAAAGGGCGTTAAAGCCAACCGCAGCCAACCAACGTCAGTCCTCGAACTGCGCACCCAACACACTGAGCATGGCCAGCGGCGCCGTGTCGGCGCGCAACACCCGCTTGCCCAGGCTCACCGCCGACCAGCCTCGCGACAAGGCCAGCGCCTCTTCCTCGGCGCTCAGCCCCCCCTCCGGGCCACTCAGAAAGCACCAATCTTGCGGTGCGCCCTCCAGCCCTTGAGGTGCTGCGTCCGCCAGCCAATGCCGCACCGACACCGCTTCACGCAGACTCAGCACGCCCCGCATCACCGTCGACGTCTCTGTCTGAGCCTCCGCTGACTGCAGCCAGCCCTGCAGGCTCGACACAGGATGCACCTTGGGCACCACCGCCCGACCGCTCTGCTCACAGGCCGACACCGCCACCGCCTGCCAGTGCGCCACCTTCTTCGCCGCACGCTCCCCATCCAGGCGCAGCACCGAGCGGGCGCACACCAGAGGTTGGATCGCGTACACGCCCAACTCCGCCGCCTTCTCCACCAGCGCATCCATCCGATCGTTCGCTGGCATCCCCATGGCGAGCGTCACCCGAACGGGCAACTCCCGCGGCTCCTCCACCGCCTCACCCAGCACCACGCTCACAGCCTTGCGCCCCATCTCTGTCACCGTGGCCAGGCACTCCCGCCCCGCGCCATCAAACAGGCGAAGCGCATCACCCGGTTGCAGGCGCAAGACCTGAACATGGCGGGCCGCGCCCTCAGGTAAATCCACCTGCACCCCCGGGGCCAGGGACAAAGACGCCATATGAAAACGGGGCAGCACACAGACCTCACTCATCAGAACACCCGAACCTTGCCCGGGCCAACGCGCTCATTGTCTTGCAAGACACACCCAACCCTTCCCGACAACCTCGCCATCCCGCTCGCCGTCGCCCCACGCCATAGGGCCCCGTGCGCCCTCGCACCCACTCCACGAGGGCGCCACGCATCTTTTTCAACTTTTTTGCAAAAGCACTTGCACACTCGTTCAAAGCCGTGCCATAATTGCATTCTTCGCTGAACGGCACTGCAAAACAAGCAGCAGCCAGTAAGCTGAAAAGTTCTTTAAAAATTAGCAGCCGATAAGCGTGGGTGTTTGGATGAAAGAGGCCAAATGCTCACGGTAAAAGAAGTGCGTTAAATCACTTCAATTCC
>Ga0155523_147_pt1 | contig 22522 bp, 16 predicted proteins | sample RifCSPhighO2_12_FD_107180 | JGI IMG/M metagenome (GOLD analysis project Ga0155523, IMG submission 107180) | Burkholderiales bacterium RIFCSPHIGHO2_12_FULL_63_20
TGCTCGCCCAGGGGACCGGTGTCGCCTTCCAGCGCCAGCTTGGCCGAACCTTGGATGATCGGGGTGTCGTCGCCAGGGAAGTCGTACTTGGACAGCAACTCGCGCACTTCCATTTCGACCAGTTCCAGCAACTCGGCGTCGTCCACCATGTCGGCCTTGTTCAGGAAGACGATGATGTAAGGCACGCCCACCTGGCGGGACAGCAGGATGTGTTCACGGGTCTGGGGCATCGGGCCGTCAGCGGCCGAGCACACCAAGATCGCGCCGTCCATCTGGGCGGCACCGGTGATCATGTTCTTGACGTAGTCGGCGTGGCCGGGGCAGTCAACGTGAGCGTAGTGGCGATTGGCCGTTTCGTACTCAACGTGAGCGGTGTTGATGGTGATGCCGCGGGCCTTTTCTTCAGGCGCTGCGTCGATCATGTCGTAGCCCTTGGCTTCGCCGCCGAACTTCTTGGACAGAACGGTGGTGATTGCTGCGGTCAGCGTGGTCTTGCCGTGGTCAACGTGACCGATGGTGCCGACGTTGACGTGCGGCTTGGTCCGTTCGAATTTACCTTTTGCCATTTGTTTCTCCAACAAAGAACAGTTGCCCGTGTCTGTTTAAGGTCTCCGGCATTGGCTGCCACGGGCAGCATGCCAACCACATCAGTGGCGCCGAAGACCGGCTTTGTTTTTTGCAGCCGCGGATGTTACCACCCGCGCCCACCTACGCACAACGCCGCCTTGATCCAGCGACAGCCAGAGATCCGGCTCTGCCGGTCTCTTGGCTGTGCCCCCTTGAGGGGGCGCGCGAAGCGCGTAGGGGGTGGTCCTTACTTACCGCGAGCGGTGATGATCGCCTCGGAGACGTTCTTGGGCGCTTCAGCGTAGTGCTTGAACTCCATGGAGTACGTCGCACGACCTTGGGTTGCCGAACGCAGCGAAGTCGAATAGCCGAACATTTCCGACAGAGGGACTTCGGCCTTGATGACCTTGCCGCCGCCGACCATGTCGTCCATGCCTTGCACCATGCCGCGACGCGAGGACAGGTCGCCCATCACGGTACCAGCGTAGTCTTCCGGCGTTTCGACTTCCACGGCCATCATCGGCTCGAGGATCACGGGCGAAGCCTTGCGGCAGCCGTCCTTGAAACCCATCGAAGCGGCCATCTTGAAGGCGTTTTCGTTCGAGTCCACATCGTGGTACGAACCGAAGGTCAGGGTGACCTTGACGTCGACCACGGGGTAGCCGGCCAGCACGCCGCTGGTCAGGGTGTCGATGACGCCCTTTTCCACTGCGGGGATGTACTCGCGCGGCACCACGCCGCCCTTGATGGCGTCGACGAACTCGAAGCCCTTGCCGGGTTCTTGCGGCTCAACCGTCAGCACCACGTGACCGTACTGGCCCTTACCACCGGACTGACGCACGAACTTGCCTTCGACGTCGGTGACCTTCTTGCGGATGGTTTCGCGGTAAGCCACTTGCGGCTTGCCCACGTTGGCTTCCACGCCGAATTCGCGCTTCATGCGGTCGACGATGATTTCCAGGTGCAGCTCGCCCATACCGGCGATGATGGTCTGACCCGATTCTTCGTCGGTCTTGACGCGGAACGAAGGATCTTCAGCAGCCAGACGTTGCAAGGCGATGCCCATCTTTTCCTGGTCAGCCTTGGTCTTGGGTTCCACGGCCTGTGCAATCACGGGCTCAGGGAAGACCATCTTTTCCAGGGTGATGATGGCGTCGCCGTCGCACAGCGTTTCGCCGGTCGTCACGTCCTTCAAGCCCACGCAAGCGGCGATGTCGCCGGCCAGAATTTCCTTGATTTCTTCACGCTCGTTGGCGTGCATCTGCAGGATACGGCCGATGCGCTCTTTCTTGCCCTTGATCGGGTTGTAGACGGAGTCGCCGGAGTTCAGCACGCCCGAGTACACGCGAACGAAGGTCAGCTGACCGACGTACGGGTCGGTCATCAGCTTGAAAGCCAGCGCCGAGAACTTCTCGCTGTCGTCGGCCTTGCGGCTGGTGGGCTGGTCGTCTTCGTCCGTGCCTTCGACCGGGGGAATGTCGATCGGGGAGGGCAGGTAGTCGATGACGGCGTCGAGCATGCGCTGCACGCCCTTGTTCTTGAAGGCGGTGCCGCACAGCATCGGCTGGATTTCGCAGGCGATGGTACGGGTGCGCAGAGCCAGCTTGATTTCGTCTTCCGTCAAGTCACCTTCTTCGAGGTACTTGTTCATCAGCTCTTCGTTGGCTTCGGCGGCCGCTTCGACCATCGACTCACGCCACTTCTTGGCGTCTTCCACCAGCTCGGCAGGGATCTCACGGTAGTCGAACTTCATGCCCTGGGACGCTTCGTCCCAGTAGATGGCCTTCATCTTCAGCAGGTCGACCACACCTTGGAAGGTGTCTTCGGCGCCAATGGGGATCACCACGGGCACGGGGTTGGCCTTCAGGCGCAGCTTGAGCTGGTCGTAGACCTTGAAGAAGTTGGCACCGGTACGGTCCATCTTGTTCACGAAGGACAGACGGGGCACGCCGTACTTGTTCGCCTGACGCCACACGGTTTCAGACTGGGGCTGCACGCCGCCCACAGCGCAGTACACCATGCAGGCGCCGTCGAGCACGCGCATCGAGCGTTCGACTTCAATGGTGAAGTCAACGTGGCCCGGGGTGTCGATGATGTTGAAACGGTGCTCGGGGTAGGAGTTGTCCATCCCCTTCCAGAAGCAGGTCGTGGCAGCCGAGGTGATTGTGATGCCGCGCTCTTGCTCTTGCTCCATCCAGTCCATGGTGGCAGCACCTTCGTGCACTTCACCAATCTTGTGGCTCACGCCCGTGTAGAACAGGATGCGTTCGGTGGTGGTGGTTTTACCGGCGTCGATGTGAGCCGAGATACCAATGTTGCGGTAACGGCCAATCGGGGTCTTGCGTGCCATGTGGTCACTCCAGATTTGACAAGGCGCCGGATGTGTTGTGCACGTCCGAGCGCCTTTTTTTGCAGTTGTGCTGCGGGTGGTGGATTAGAAGCGGAAGTGCGAGAAGGCCTTGTTGGCTTCAGCCATGCGGTGCACTTCGTCACGCTTCTTCATCGCGCCGCCACGGCCTTCAGAGGCTTCGAGCAGTTCGTTGGCCAGACGTTGGGCCATCGACTTCTCGGAACGCTTGCGCGACGATTCCTTCAACCAGCGCATGGCCAGTGCGATACGACGGGAGGGGCGAACTTCAACGGGAACCTGATAGTTCGCACCACCGACGCGGCGGGACTTCACTTCGACCACGGGCTTGATGTTGTTCAGCGCGATGTTGAAGATTTCCAGCGGATCCTTGCCGGCCTTCTTTTCGACTTGTTCGAGGGCACCGTAGATGATGCGCTCGGCCACAGCCTTCTTGCCGGATTCCATGATCACGTTCATGAACTTGGAGAGGTCCACCGATCCGAACTTGGGATCAGGGAGGATTTCACGCTTGGGTACTTCGCGACGACGAGGCATTTCGATTCCTTTCAATGCTTCAGTTGATACGGGCTTGCGCCTGCATCTGGAGTCTTATCAAAGAGAGATAAAACTGAAGACTCCACTTACTCGGCAGAACTGCGGACCATTCCACAGACCACCGCCACCTCGGCCTTCCTTCTTCAGCTTGCCGTCACCTTGTGACGTGCCGATGAAGTCAGCCGACTTTGCTCAAAGCGGCAATTAAGCCTTCTTCGGGCGCTTGGCGCCGTACTTCGAGCGGGACTGCTTGCGGTCCTTGACGCCTTGCAGGTCAAGGGAGCCACGCACGATGTGGTAACGCACACCGGGCAAGTCCTTCACACGACCGCCGCGAACCAGCACGACGCTGTGTTCTTGCAGGTTGTGGCCTTCACCGCCGATGTAGGAGATGACCTCAAAACCGTTGGTCAGGCGCACCTTGGCGACCTTACGCAGAGCGGAGTTAGGCTTCTTAGGCGTGGTGGTGTACACGCGGGTGCACACGCCACGGCGCTGCGGGCAGTTTTCCATCGCAGGCGACTTGGACTTCGTGACCTCGACCTGACGGCCATGGCGCACGAGCTGATTGATCGTTGGCATTTCTTTGGTTCCCGTTGAAGATTCACTTGCAAATCAAGCACTTACTGAAGTTTGAACGAACTGCAGAGAGCGCCTGAACCAAGCACAAAACGGCCTCGCCCCGCAAAATGTTGCGCAAGCGAAAGCCGAAAAGCCTTCCATTGTAGGGGAGAGGCGCTGTGGAATGCAAGGACTTCGGCCAGAACGCGTCGTGCAGCCGCCCCCGGGAAGCCCGATGAGGGAGACCCCGGCCCTTAGACAGGGTGATGCGCCTGAGGGAACAAGTCTCTAGAGTCCGTCCAACATGCCCCAGAAACCTCTGCGGCAAATTGTCAAGGAGACTCCATGTCCAGATTGAAGACTTTCGCCGCAATCGTTTTAGCGGCGACGCTCCCCGCGATGGCGCAGGCCGCTGATTTCAACCTCAGCGGCGGCAGCCTCCTGGGCGAGACCACGGCCACCGCCACCTTCAGCAGCGGTGGCATTGGCCTGAACATCACGGCCAACTCCGGTGGCAGCGCCTTGGATGTCGTCCTCCTCAGCAACGGCGTCGGCGTCAAGAACAGCGCTCTTGACTTGCCCGGCATCGGCAACAACGAGTTCCTGACACTGACCTTCTCGCAAGCGGTGAACCTCACCAGCCTGCGCTTGGCCGAGTGGGACATCCCTGACCGCGCCACGCTGTCGTGGGCCGGCGGCAGCGTCAATCTGGTGGGTGACGGCATCGTCAGCACCGACACGGAAAACCTGAGCAATGTGGTTGGCACGGTGTTCAAACTGCAAGGCACCACGGGGTTGTCCACCTTCCGTCTGAACGGCCTGACCGCCGTGGCCGCCGTGCCGGAACCCAGCACCTACGCCCTGATGGGCCTGGGCTTGGTGGGCATCGCCGCCGTGCGTCGCCGCCGCGCACGCTGACAGCTTCCATCACCGCTGCGGCGGTGAGTTTGGACCCGCTCCGGGCTTCGGCCTTGAGCGGGCTTTTTCATGCCCCATGCGCTTGAGGCCCCTCGTCCAGTGGCGCCAGCAGGGCGTCCAGATCGGCTGGCGTGAACTTGACGGCCTCTGCCGTGTCATGGCCCAGCACGCCCTCAGCCAAGGCCGCCTTGCGTGCTTGCAATGCCAGGATGCGCTCTTCGATGCTCCCAGCCACCACCAGCTTGTAGACCATGACCTGGCGGGTCTGGCCCAGGCGGTGTGCCCGGTCGGTGGCCTGTTGCTCGACGGCGGGGTTCCACCACGGGTCCACGTGGATGACGGTGTCGGCCGCCGTCAGGTTCAGGCCCACGCCGCCGGCTTTGAGGCTGATGAGCAGCACGGGCGCCCCCTCGCCGGACTGGAACCGGCCGACGACCTCACCGCGCGTGTCGACGGGGGTATCGCCGGTGAGCATCAGGTAGGGCAAGCCCAGTCGCGTCATCTCCTGCGCCAGCAGGTGCAGCAAGGTGGTGAACTGGGAGAAGACCAGGATGCGTCGGCCTTCGGCCACCAGGGCCGGCAGCGTGTCGCACAGCCAGGCCATCTTGGCGCGCTCAGTGCCACGGGGCAAGGCATGGCCGGTGAGCAGATAGGGGTCGCAGCAGACCTGACGCAGCTTGAGCAGGGCGTCGAGGATGGTGATCTGGCTGCCGGCAAAGCCTTCGCGCTTGAGCGCCCGGCGCACCAGCTCGTCCGCGGCCACCCGCACACTTTCGTACAGGGTTTTCTGTCGCCCTTCCAGCGTGAGGCGCTGAACGGTGTCGATGCGGGGCGGCAATTCGGTGGCCACATCGGCCTTGCGGCGCCGCAGGATGAAGGGGCGCACGCGTTGTGCCAGCAGTTGCGCGCGCAGCGTTTCGCCGTGCTGCTCGATGGGGTCGCGCCAGCGTCGCTGGAAGCTGCGCTGATCGCCCAGGTAACCCGGCATCAGGAAGTCGAACTGGGCCCAGAGTTCGCCAAGGTGGTTCTCCAGCGGAGTGCCGGTCAGGCACAGGCGATGGCGCGCCTGCAGGCGGCGCACGGCGGCGGCGGTGCGGCTGGCGGCGTTCTTGACAGTCTGTGCCTCGTCGAGGATGAGCAGATGAAAGGGCTGGGGCGCCAGATGCTCGATGTCCCGCCACACCAGAGGGTAGCTGATCAGCACCAGGTCGTGGTCGGCCATGAGCGTATGGCGTTCGGCCCGCGCGGGGCCCTGCAAGGTCAGCACGCGCAGGCCGGGTGTCATGCGCTGGGCCTCGGCCTGCCAGTTGAACAGCAAGGAGGTCGGGACGACGACCAACGCCGGCCGGTCCAGTCGGCCGGCCTCTTTTTCCAGCAGCACGTGCGCGAGGGCCTGCGCGGTCTTGCCCAGGCCCATGTCGTCGGCCAGGATGCCGGCCAGGTGCTGCGCCCGCAGGTACTGCAACCAGGCTAGGCCGTGGCCTTGGTAGGGCCGCAGCGTGATCGCCAGACCGCGTGGGGCGGCCACCACCTGCGGGGTGCCCGCCTGGCGCAGGCGCTGGGCCAGGCTCCACAGGCCGGCCTCGCCCTGCAGCTGCCAAGCCCCTTGCGGCCCCACACGCTCGGCCTGGGTGGTGGCCAGGCGCTCACGCAGGTGGTCCAGACGCACCACGTCCCAGCCGGTGATCTGCAACGGCCCCTCTTTGCGGCGGGGATCGGTGAGGAGGTCGACCAAGGTACCGACGATGGCTTTGAGGGGGGCCGCGGGCGCATCCAGACGTCGGCCTCCGGGTGCGCGCAGGCGGATCAAGTCGGTGTCGGAGATGGCGGCGATCTCGTGGGCATCCAGCCAGCGCTTGTCGCGGCGCAGCAGGTCGGCGATCAAAGGGGCCAGGTCCAGGGTCTGCCCGTCGATCTCGACGCCCAGGCTCAAGAGCCAAGAGCCTTCGCGGCGGGGGGCGAGCAGGGCGGGCACCTCGGCGGGGGCGGGCTGCCAGTCACCGACGGGCTCGTTCCCCAGGGCTTCGCCATCGTCGGCGCGCACCACCAAGCGCCAGGCACTCACCGGCACGCTCTGGTGGGCAAAACCCGGGCGCACGACGATGCGCCAGCCCCGTGCCTGCAGCTGCGGCACAGTGTCGGCCCAGAAATCGGCGAAATCGTCTTCCTGGGGCAGCGACCAGAGGGCCTCGCCCTCGCGCACCTGCTGGCGGGCCAGGGCCGGCGCGCGCCACTGCAAGGCCTCCTCGGGCAGCGGGCGCAAACCGGTGTCCCGCACCGCGTCCAGGGCATCCGACTCGGCGACGGTGTCGCGCTGCAGGGGCTGGAGCTGCCCTTGAGCGTCTTCGACCATGAGCGGCCCCAGGCTGCGCGCGCCCAGCACCGAGGTGGGCGCCGGGCAGGCCCCAAAGAGCCCCCGGTCGTTCGCATAGGTCCAGTCCACACGCGCCACGGTGAGCTGCCCGCTGCGCGGGCCGAAGCGGCCACTGGCCACCATGCCAAGCAAGCCGTCCCCGCGGTTGAGGGTCTGCAGGGTCAGGCAAGGCCGAAAACGAGGCAGGGCGGCGTCGGGCAAGGGATCAGGGCGCAAAGGGCAAGGGGGGACATGGGGATTGTCGCCGGCCCTCGCCCTGCGCGCGCGGCATGAGGTACAACCGTCTCATGTCCGATGTGTACCAAATTGAAATTCCGCCCTCTTTCATCGCTTTGCATGCCGACGCGCGCGGGCGCCTGACGCTGCCGCTGCAGTCCCTGCGGGAGCGCTACGAGCTGTGCGAGGACCTCGCCCAGCACCTCACCGAGCACTGTCGGGGGATCCACGTCGAGATCGGCGTGGACGAACAGGAGGTGTTGCAGCGCTGTGAGCGTGGCCTGTGCTCGCCCGATGGCGTCGTCTCGGCGTCCGAAGCGCAGTGGGTGGTGACCCGCCTGGCGGAGTTGCTGGGCTGGCCCCATCCGGGGCTGGAGGCCCCCGCCCCCGGCGCCCACTGACACACACGACCTCACCGACCCGATGGATCGCACGACCATGAATCCTGTTTTCGCATCGCTCCAGCCCGCCGCGGTCTGGGCCCACTTTGACACCCTGTGCCGCATCCCCCGTCCCTCCAAACAGGAGACGGCCTTGCGTGCGCACCTGGCGCAATGGGCGCAGGCGCAGGGCCTGAGCCATCAGGTGGATGCCGCCGGCAACCTGCTGGTGCGCAAGCCCGCCAGCCCCGGCTGCGAGGGGCGCCCCGGCGTGGTCCTGCAAGGCCACCTGGACATGGTCTGCCAGGCCAACAGCGGCGTGGCACACGACTTCTCACGCGACCCGATCACCCCCGTCCTGCGCGATGGCTGGCTGCGGGCCGAAGGCACCACCCTGGGTGCCGACAACGGCATCGGGGTGGCGCTGGCCCTGGCGGCACTGGAGGACCGCACCCTGGTGCACGGGCCCCTTGAGGTGCTGTTCACGGTGGATGAGGAAGCTGGCATGGGCGGCGCGCAGGGACTGGCGCCGGGCGTGCTGCAAGGCAGCCTGATGCTCAACCTGGACACCGAAGAGTGGGGCGAGTTCTACCTGGGCTGCGCGGGCGGTCTGGACGTCAACGTCGACCGGGCCGCCTGCGCCGACGCCCTGCCCGCCGGCTACCGTCATCGGCGCATCGCCTTGCAAGGACTGCGCGGGGGGCACTCTGGCGTCAACATCCACGAAGAGCGGGGCAATGCAATCAAGCTGCTGGTGCGGGTCCTGCACGCCCTGGCGCCCGCCTGTGGGTTGCGTCTCGTGACACTGCAAGGCGGCACCGCCCGCAATGCCCTGCCCCGAGAAGCCTTCGCCACCGTGGCCCTGCCGGCCGATCAACTGACGGCGCTGGATGCACAACTCGCCGCTTGGCAAACCCTGTTGCGCGAGGAATGGGGCGACGTGGAGCCGGGCCTGTCCCTGCAGGCGCGCGACATCCAGTCGGACGATGCGGTGCCCGCCGGCGTGCTGCCGCAGCGCGAACAGGACATCTGGCTGGACACCTTGCTGGCGGCCCCCCATGGCGTCAAACGCCAGAGCCTGAGTGTGGCCGGGGTCGTCGAATCGTCCAACAACCTGGGCATGGTCAGCGTGTCGCCGCTGGGCGGTCACTGCAATTTCATGGTGCGCTCCTTGCGGGACAGCTTGGCGCGTGCCCTGGCGGACGAGATTGTCAGTCTCTGGCGCCTGTCGGGCACCCAGGCGGCGTGCGCCGGACAGTACCCCGGTTGGACGCCCCGCCCAGACTCGGCCCTGCTGCGCATCTGCCAGCAGGTCTTCGCCCGCGAATTCGGCCAGGCCTCGCACGTCCAGGTCATCCATGCCGGTCTGGAATGCGGCCTGATCTCGGCGAAATACCCGGGGATGGACATCGTTTCCTTCGGCCCCACGATCCGTGGCGCCCACGCCCCGGGCGAGGCGGTGGACGTGGCCTCGGTGGCGCGTTGCTGGCAGCTGCTGGTCGCCATTCTCCGCCAGCTGGGCGCCCCGTCGGCATGAACCCCGAAGACCTGCAAAAGCTGGTGACCCGCGTCATGCCCTATGGCAAGTACAAAGGCACCTTGATCGCCGATCTCCCTGGCCACTACCTGCACTGGTTCGCGCGCGAAGGCTTCCCCCCTGGCGAGATCGGTCGTTTGCTCGCGCTGATGTTCGAGCTGGACCACAACGGCCTGCACGGCCTGCTGGCGCCCCTGCGGGGACGCTGACACCACCCGCTGGCCGCCTCACACGCGGCCATGAAAAAAGCGCCAGGCCCGTGAGGGCGCTGGCGCTTTGGACCTTCAGGTCGATGCGTGCGGCTTATTCGGCAGCAGCATCGCCCTCAGTGGTGGCAGCATCGACTTCGTCATCCAGGGCAGCCAGCTCGAGCGACGCACGCTCCTGGGCTTCCTGCATGGCGATGGCGCGACGTTCGCTGTCGTCCATCTCTTCCTTGGCCTTGCGAGCCTGGTGGTAGGCCATGCCGGTACCCGCGGGGATCAGGCGACCCACGATGACGTTTTCCTTCAGGCCACGCAGCTCGTCGCGCTTGCCCATGATGGCAGCCTCGGTCAGCACGCGGGTCGTTTCCTGGAAGGAAGCGGCCGAGATGAAGGAGTCGGTCGACAACGAGGCCTTGGTGATGCCCAGCAGGACGTCGGCGTGCGTGGCGATGAGCTTGCCCTCGGCGCGCATGCGGTCGTTGGTGTCCAGCAGTTCCGAACGCTCAACCTGCTCGCCCACGATGTAGTGGGTGTCACCGGAATTGGTGATCTGAACACGACGCAGCATCTGGCGAACGATCACCTGGATGTGCTTGTCGTTGATCTTCACGCCCTGCAGACGGTAGACGTCCTGCACTTCGTCGACGATGTAGCGCGCCAGCTCTTCGATGCCCAGCAGACGCAGGATGTCCTGCGGATCGGCCGGACCGTCGACGATGGACTCGCCCTTGTTGACCACCTGGCCTTCGTGCACCAGGATGTTCTTTTCCTTGGGCACCAGATCTTCCCAGACCTGACCTTCAGGGCTGGTGATCTGCAGGCGAACCTTGCCCTTGGTTTCCTTGCCGAAGGACACGGTGCCGGTGATGTCAGCCAGCGAGCCCTTGTCCTTGGGTGAACGGGCTTCGAACAGCTCGGCCACACGCGGCAGACCGCCGGTGATGTCTCGGGTCTTCTGACCTTCGATAGGAATACGCGCCAGCACTTCGCCAGGCGAGAGTTCCTGACCGTCGCGCACCTGGATCAGCGCGCCCACCTGGAAGCCGATGGTCACCGGGTGATCGGTGCCCGGGATCTTGACTTCCTGGCCATGGCTGTCGAGGAGCTTGACCTGCGGACGCACGATCTTGGCAGCGCCGCGGCGCTTCGGATCGATCACGACCAGGGTCGACAGACCGGTCACTTCGTCCACCTGCTTGGCCACGGTCACGCCTTCTTCGACGTTCTCGAAGCGGGCGGTGCCGGCAAACTCGGTGATGATCGGGCGCGTCAGCGGATCCCAGTTGGCCAAGATCGTGCCAGCCTTGATGGTCTGGTCGATCTTGATCGTCAGGATCGCGCCGTACGGCACCTTGTGACGCTCACGCTCACGGCCGTGCTGGTCGGAGATGACGATTTCGCCGGAACGCGAAATCACCACCAGATCACCCTTGCCATTGGTCACGTAGCGCATCGTGGCATTGAAGCCGATGATGCCGTCCGACTTGGCTTCCACGCTCGAGGCGATGGCAGCGCGCGAAGCGGCACCACCGATGTGGAACGTCCGCATCGTCAGCTGCGTGCCGGGTTCACCGATGGACTGGGCGGCGATCACGCCGACCGCCTCACCGGTGTTCACCAGACCACCGCGGCCCAGGTCGCGACCGTAGCACTTGGCGCACAGACCGAAACGCGTGGCGCAGGTCAGCGGAGTGCGGACCTTGACTTCGTCAACGCCTGCGGCTTCCAGGATGTCCAGCACGTCCTCGTCCAGCATGGTGCCGGCGGGGATCAGGACTTCCTGGGTCTCGGGGTTCAGCACGTCGATCGCAGGCACGCGGCCCAGGATGCGGTCGCGCAGGGACTCGATGACTTCACCACCTTCCACCAGTGCACGGGTGTTGATGCCCTGATCGGTGCCGCAGTCCTCGGTCGTCACGACCAGATCTTGCGTCACGTCGACCAGACGACGCGTCAGGTAACCCGAGTTCGCCGTCTTCAACGCCGTGTCCGCCAGACCCTTACGGGCACCGTGGGTGGAGATGAAGTACTGCAACACGTTCAGACCTTCACGGAAGTTCGCCGTGATGGGGGTCTCGATGATGGAGCCGTCAGGCTTGGCCATCAGGCCACGCATACCGGCCAGCTGGCGGATCTGGGCAGCCGAACCACGGGCGCCGGAGTCGGCCATCATGTAAATCGAGTTGAACGATTCCTGATCGACTTCCGCTCCGTTGCGGTCGATGGTCTTTTGCTTGGACAGCTGCGACATCATGACCTTGCCGACTTCGTCGCCGGTCTTGCCCCAGATGTCCACCACCTTGTTGTAGCGCTCGCCCGCGGTCACCAGACCGGAGACGTACTGCTGCTCGATTTCCTTGACTTCCTTCTCGGCGTGCTCGATCAGCTCGTACTTCTGCTTGGGCACCAGCATGTCGTCGATGGCGATCGAGATGCCGGCGCGCGTGGCCAGACGGAAGCCGTTTTGCAGCAGCTTGTCAGCCAGCACCACGGTTTCCTTCAGACCGCACTTGCGGAAGGAGGTGTTGATCAGTCGCGAGATTTCCTTCTTCTTGAGCGCCTTGTTGATGTTCGCAAAAGGCAGGCCCTTGGGCAGGATCTCGGACAGCAAGGCACGGCCGACGGTCGTGGCCACCAACTTGGTCTCAGGCTCGAACTCGCCCGTTTCCTTGTTCTTGGTGTACTCGGTCAGACGGACGTTGATCTTGGCAGTGATTTCCACCACGCCGTTGTCCAGGGCCCGCTGCAGCTCGATGACATCGGAGAAGACCATGCCTTCGCCCTTGCCGTTGATGCGCTCGCGGGTGGCGTAGTACAGGCCCAGCACCACGTCTTGCGACGGGACGATGGAGGGCTCGCCGTTGGCGGGGAACAGCACGTTGTTGGAGGCCAGCATCAGCGTGCGGGCTTCCATCTGCGCTTCGATCGACAGCGGCACGTGGACGGCCATCTGGTCACCGTCGAAGTCGGCGTTGAAGGCCGCGCAAACCAGCGGGTGCAGCTGGATGGCCTTGCCTTCGATCAGCACGGGCTCAAAGGCCTGGATGCCCAAACGGTGCAGCGTGGGCGCACGGTTCAGCATGACCGGGTGTTCTTTGATGACCTCTTCGAGGATGTCCCACACCACCGGCGTGCCGGATTCGACTTCCTTCTTGGCGGCCTTGATCGTCGTCGCGATGCCCATGGCTTCCAGGCGCGCGAAGATGAAGGGCTTGAACAGCTCCAGCGCCATCAGCTTGGGCAGACCGCACTGGTGCAGCTTGAGGGTCGGGCCCACGGTGATCACGGAACGACCGGAATAGTCGACGCGCTTACCCAGCAAGTTCTGACGGAAGCGACCGCTCTTGCCCTTGATCATGTCGGCCAGCGACTTGAGGGCACGCTTGTTCGCACCGGTCATGGCCTTGCCGCGACGACCGTTGTCCAGCAGCGAATCGACGGACTCTTGCAGCATGCGCTTTTCGTTGCGCACGATGATTTCAGGAGCCTTCAATTCCAGCAGACGCGCCAGACGGTTGTTGCGGTTGATGACGCGGCGATACAGATCGTTCAGGTCAGAGGTCGCGAAACGACCGCCGTCCAGCGGCACCAGCGGACGCAGGTCCGGCGGCAGCACGGGCAGCACTTCCAGCACCATCCAGTTGGGCTTGATGCCCGACTTCTTGAAGGCTTCCATGACCTTCAGGCGCTTGGAGTTCTTCTTGACCTTCAGCTCGGAGCCGGTCATGTCGTTGCGCAGACGGTCGATCTCGACGTCGAGATCCATCTCGGCCAGCAACTTCTGGATGCCTTCGGCGCCCATCAGGGCTTCGAACTCATCACCGTACTCGGCGCGCTTGGCGTCGTAGTCGTCCTCCGACATGATGCTGAACTTCTTCAGCGGGGTCATGCCCGAGTCCACCACCACGTACGCTTCAAAGTACAGCACGCGCTCGATGTCGCGCAGCGTCATGTCCAGCACCAGGCCCAGACGCGACGGCAGCGACTTCAGGAACCAGATGTGGGCGCACGGTGCGGCCAGTTCGATGTGACCCATGCGGTCACGGCGAACCTTGGTCTGCGTGACTTCAACGCCGCACTTCTCGCAGATGACGCCGCGGTGCTTCAGACGCTTGTACTTGCCGCACAGGCACTCGTAGTCCTTGATCGGGCCAAAGATCTTGGCGCAGAACAGACCGTCACGCTCAGGCTTGAACGTGCGGTAGTTGATGGTTTCAGGCTTCTTCACTTCGCCAAAAGACCACGAGCGGATCTTCTCGGGCGAGGCCAGGCCGATCTTGATGGCATCGAAATGCTCATCCGGCGTGAATTGCTTGAACAGGTCCAGTAAACCTTTCATAGGGCTCTCCTTCCTATTCCTAATCAGTTACGTTCAAGTTCGATGTCGATGCCCAAGGAACGAATTTCCTTGACCAGCACATTGAACGACTCAGGCATACCGGCCTCGATCGAGTGCTCGCCCTTGACGATGCTCTCGTAAACCTTGGTACGACCATTGACGTCATCGGACTTGACCGTCAGCATTTCCTGCAGGACATAGGAGGCGCCGTACGCTTCCAGTGCCCACACTTCCATTTCACCGAAGCGCTGACCACCGAACTGCGCCTTACCACCCAGCGGCTGCTGCGTGACCAGGGAGTACGGACCGGTGGAGCGAGCGTGCATCTTGTCGTCGACCAAGTGGTGCAGCTTCAGGAAGTGCATGTAACCCACGGTCACCGGACGCTCGAAAGCGTCGCCGGTGCGGCCGTCGTACAAGGTCGCTTGCGTGCGCGTCGGCGTCAGGCCCTTGGCCTTGGCGATGTCGGCGGGGTACGCCAGCTGCAACATGGCACGGATTTCCGAGTCCTTGGCACCGTCGAACACCGGGGTGGCGAAGGTGACGCCCTTGGACAGGTTGCCGGCCATCTCGATGACTTCGTCGTCGCTCAAGCTGTCCAGATCGACCGGCTTGCCGCCCGACTGGTTGTACAACTCGTCCATGAACTTGCGCATCTCGGCCACGGCGGCTTCGCGCTGCAGCATGTCGCCGATGCGCTGACCGATGCCCTTGGCCGCCCAACCCAGGTGGACTTCCAGAATCTGACCCACGTTCATCCGCGAGGGCACGCCCAGCGGGTTCAGCACGATGTCAGCAGGGGTGCCGTCGGCCAGGTGAGGCATGTCTTCGATCGGAACGATCTTGGAGACCACACCCTTGTTACCGTGACGGCCGGCCATCTTGTCGCCAGGCTGCAAACGACGCTTGACGGCCAGGTGGACCTTGACCATCTTGAGCACGCCCGCAGGCAGCTCGTCGCCTTGGGTCAGCTTCTTGCGCTTTTCTTCGAAAGCCAGGTCGAAGCTGTGGCGGGTCTGCTCCAGCGAGTTCTTGATGGATTCCAGCTGGTTGGCCAGCTCGTCCTCGGCAGGACGGATGTCGAACCAGTGGAACTTCTCGACGGAAGCCAAGTAGGCCTCGTCGATGGTCGAGCCCTTGGACAGCTTGTTCGGGCCGCCGTTGGCGACCTTGCCGATCAACAGCTTCTTGATCCGGTCGAACGCGTCAGCTTCGACGATGCGCAGCTGGTCGTTCAGGTCCAGGCGGAAGCGCTTGAGTTCATCGTCGATGATCTGCTGGGCGCGCTTGTCACGCTGGATGCCTTCACGGGTGAAGACCTGCACGTCGATCACGGTACCCATGGTGCCCTGGTCCACACGCAGCGACGTGTCCTTCACGTCGGACGCCTTCTCGCCGAAGATGGCGCGCAGCAGCTTCTCTTCCGGCGTGAGGGTGGTTTCACCCTTGGGGGTCACCTTGCCGACCAGCACGTCGCCAGGGCCGACTTCGGCGCCGACATAGACGATGCCGGACTCATCCAGGCGAGCCAGCTGGTTCTCAGACAGGTTCGGGATGTCGCGGGTGATTTCTTCGGAGCCCAGCTTGGTGTCGCGCGCCATGACCACCAGTTCCTCGATGTGGATCGAGGTGTAGCGGTCTTCGGCGACAACGCGCTCGGAGATCATGATCGAGTCTTCGAAGTTGTAGCCGTTCCAGGGCATGAAGGCGATCAGCATGTTCTGACCCAGAGCGAGTTCGCCCAGGTCGGTCGATGCGCCGTCGGCCACCACGTCACCCTTGCCCACCACGTCGCCACGCTTGACGATGGCACGCTGGTGGATGTTGGTGTTCTGGTTGGAACGTTGGTACTTGATCAGGTTGTAGATGTCGACGCCCACTTCACCGGCGACGGTTTCCGCGTCATTGACACGGATCACCACACGGTTGGTGTCGACGTAGTCCACGATGCCGCCACGCTTGGCCACCACGACGGTGCCCGAGTCGACCGCCGCAACGCGCTCGATGCCGGTGCCGACCATGGCCTTTTCAGGACGCAGCACGGGCACAGCCTGACGCTGCATGTTGGCGCCCATCAACGCGCGGTTCGCATCGTCGTGCTCCAGGAAGGGCACGAGCGAGGCCGCCACCGACACGATCTGGGTCGGCGCCACGTCCATGTACTGGATGCGCTCAGGCGAAGTCAGCACGGATTCACCGTTTTCACGGGCCGAGACCAGCTCGTCGATCAGACGGCCTTCGGCGTCGAGCGAGGCGTTGGCCTGCGCGATCACGTACTTGCCTTCTTCGATGGCCGACAGGTAGTCGATCTGCATCGTGGTCTTGCTGTCCACCACGCGACGGTACGGCGTCTCAAGGAAGCCGTAGTCGTTCAGACGGGCATACAGAGCCAGCGAGTTGATCAGACCGATGTTCGGGCCTTCAGGCGTTTCGATCGGGCACACGCGGCCGTAGTGGGTCGGGTGCACGTCGCGCACTTCGAAGCCGGCGCGCTCGCGGGTCAGACCACCCGGGCCCAGGGCGGAAACACGACGCTTGTGCGTGATTTCCGACAGGGGGTTGGTCTGGTCCATGAACTGCGACAGCTGCGACGCACCGAAGAACTCCTTCAAGGCAGCCGAAATCGGCTTGGAGTTGATCAGGTCGTGCGGCATCAGGGCTTCGGTTTCGGCCTGGCCCAGACGTTCCTTGACGGCCTTCTCGATACGCGCCAGGCCCGAGCGGTACTGGTTTTCGGCCAGTTCGCCCACGCAACGCACGCGGCGGTTGCCCAGGTGGTCGATGTCATCGACTTCGCCACGGCCATTGCGCAGCTCGACCAGGATCTTGACGACGGCCAGGATGTCCGCGTTGGACAAGACCATCGAACCGGTGCTTTCGTCGCGGCCCACGCGGGCGTTGAACTTCATGCGACCCACGCGCGACAGGTCGTACGTGTCTTCCGAGTAGAACAGACGCTGGAACAGGGCCTGCACGGCGTCTTCGGTCGGCGGCTCGCCAGGGCGCATCATGCGGTAGATGGCCACGCGCGCGGCCAGCTCGTCGGCCGTTTCGTCGGTGGCCAGCGTCTGCGAGATGTAGGCGCCTTGGTCCAGCTCGTTCGTGAACAGGACGTCGATGTCGAGGATGCCGGCGGTGCGCAGCTTCTTGAGCAGCGCTTCGGTCAGCTCTTCGTTGGCCTTGGCGATCAGCTCGCCCGTGTCGGGGTCGATCTGGTTCTTGGCCAGCACGCGGCCGAGCAGGAAGTCTTCGGGCACGCTCAGGTGCGTGGTACCGGACTGTTCCAGCTGACGGGTGTGACGCGCGGTGATGCGCTTGTCTTTTTCGACAATGACGGCACCGGACTTGTCGGTGATGTCGAAACGCGCGACTTCACCCTTGAAACGCTCGGGCACGAAGGCCAGCAGCGCGCCAGAGTCCATGAGCTTGATGTGATCGAACTGGAAGAAGGTTTCCAGGATCTGCTCGTTGTTCAGACCGATGGCCTTCAGCAGGGTCGTGACCGGCATCTTGCGGCGACGGTCCACGCGGAAGTACAGCAGGTCCTTCGGGTCGAATTCGAAGTCGAGCCAGGAGCCGCGGTAAGGGATGATGCGGGCGCTGAACAGCAGCTTGCCCGACGAGTGGGTCTTGCCCTTGTCGTGCTCGAAGAACACGCCCGGCGAACGGTGCAGCTGCGACACGATGACGCGCTCGGTACCGTTGATGATGAAAGAGCCGTAGTCGGTCATCAGGGGCACTTCACCCATGTAGACCTCTTGCTCTTTCACTTCCTTGACCACCTTGGACTGCGAGGTCGAGGTCTCGCGGTCATAGATGATCATCTGCAGGCGCGCGCGCACGGCCGATGCAAAGGTCAAACCCCGCAGCTGGCACTCGCGCTCATCGAACGCCGGCTTGGCGATGTTGAATTCGATGAACTTCATCTCGACGAAGCCATTGTGCGAAACAATGGGGAACGCCGAGAGGAAAGCGGCTTGCAGGCCTTCGGGTTTGCGTTGTTGGGGCGGCACTTCCTTTTGCAGGAAGGCGACGTACGAATCCTTCTGCATCGTCAGCAGATAAGGCACGTTCAATACGCTGCCGCGCTTGCCAAAGCTCTTGCGAATCCGCTTGCGCTCGGTGTAGCTGTAGGGGGTTGCTTGCGCCATAAACTCTCCGTTTCGGACACCAAAAGGGGTGCTCCGCTTCGAATTCAAGCTGTCTCCCGGCCAAGGAAACAGCCCGTTGTTCGGCGACTGGCCATTCGGGCCGCTTTTGTGGAAAGTCGGCTCCGAGGCTTGGTGGTTGGCCACTACCAACCGCTGGCTGACAACCCCGGCGCCATGGTGGATGGCGCCCGGGCTCGACCAAACCGGTTCTCCGCAGTCGGTTCAGAGAACACTCGAGAAACCCGTCAGTGTAACACTGAGGGGTTTCTCGGCTGTTCTCAAGGAATTGCTTCCTGAGACACCAAAAGGCTGCCCTCCTGACGGAGAGCAGCCTCTGATCCAGAGACCCGCTTGACGCGGGCCACGGGATTACTTGAGCTCGGCGGTAGCGCCAGCTTCAACCAGCTTCTTGACAGCGGCTTCAGCGTCAGCCTTGGCAACGCCTTCCTTGACGTTCTTGGGGGCGCCGTCAACCAGGTCCTTGGCTTCCTTCAGACCCAGGCCGGTCAGTTCACGCACGGCCTTGATGACGCCGACCTTGTTGGCGCCAGCGCCAGTCAGGACCACGTTGAACTCGGTCTTCTCTTCAGCGGCAGCAGCGCCACCAGCAGCGCCGCCAGCAGCGGGAGCAGCCATGGCGGCAGCGGACACGCCGAACTTCTCTTCGATGGCCTTGACCAGCTCGTTGAGTTCCATCACGGACATGCTGTCCAGGGCGGTCAGGAATGCGTCTTTATCGAATGCCATTTTGGGTTCCTAAAATCGGTTAGATGTTAAATACGGTACGAAGCGGTCGCTCAGGCAGCCGGGGCTGCTTCTTCGGCGGCGGGAGCCTCTGCAGCAGCAGGAGCGGCATCGCCACCCTTTTGCTCGCCCACAGCAGCCAGCACGCGGGCGAAGCCCGAGATTGGCGACTGCAGCAGACCACAGATCTGAGCCAGCAGAACTTCGCGGCTGGGGATCGAGGCCAGGGCCTTGACGCCATTGGCGTCCAGTGCCTTGCCGGCGAAAGCGCCAGCCTTGATGACCAGCTTGTCATTGCCCTTGGCAAAGTCAGCGATCACCTTGGCAGCTGCCACGGCGTCTTCAGAGAAGCCGTAGATCAGCGGGCCGGTCATGGACTCGGCAGCGACTTCGAACGGGGTGCCAGCAACAGCGCGACGGGCCAGGGTGTTCTTCAGAACATGAAGATACACGCCTTGTGCACGGGCGTTCTTGCGCAGCTGATCCAGTTGAGCCACCGTGAGACCGCGGTACTCAGCCAGTGCAAGCGTCTGCGACTTGCCCGCTTGGGCAGCCACTTCCGCGATGACGGCTTCTTTCTCGTTGCGATTGAGACTCAAGGTCTACTCCTTCAAACATGCCCTCTGGCAGCGCTCCACAGGGAACGCGCCTTCGGGCACACCCAGTTTCAGCGACCTTCTGTCTCGGAACCCAGACCACCCGGGGGGGCCAGGAAACCTTCAACAGCGGGTACGCCATCTGCGTAGGCTGTGCATTAAGCCGCGACACACCTGAAACAAGCGTGCGCCGCAGCGCCTACGGTCTTTGATAGCCCGATGCACCGTGGCACGCCACACTGCATCGACCCACCAATTTGGTTCGGGCACTCACGCCAGACTCGCGTGGGCCCGGTCACACCCCGAAGGGCGTGACAGTGTCTTGCGACAATCAGCCCGTGATGCTGTTCACATCGACGCGCACGCCCACACCCATGGTGGAGGACACGGCGACTTTGCGCAGGTACACGCCCTTGCTGGAAGCAGGCTTCAGCTTGGTCAGCGCTTCGAGCAACGCAGCCAGGTTGCCCTTGAGCTTGTCGTCGTCGAACGAGCGACGGCCGATGGTGCCGTGGACGATACCGGCCTTGTCAACGCGGAACTGGACTTGACCAGCCTTGGCGTTCTTGACGGCGGTGGCGACGTCCGGGGTCACGGTGCCAACCTTGGGGTTAGGCATCAGGCCGCGGGGGCCCAGGATGGTACCCAGGGTACCGACGATGCGCATCGTGTCCGGCGAGGCGATCACCACGTCGAAGTTGATGTTGCCGCCCTTGATCTGCTCGGCCAGGTCTTCCATGCCGACGATGTCCGCACCGGCAGCCTTGGCTTCTTCAGCCTTGGCACCTTGGGCGAACACGGCCACGCGCTTGGTCTTGCCGGTGCCGTTGGGCATCACGACAGCGCCACGCACCACCTGGTCGGACTTCTTGGCGTCCACGCCCAGTTGCACGGCCACGTCGATGGATTCATCGAACTTGGCAACAGCGGCTTCCTTGATCAGGTTCAGGGCTTCTTCGAAAGCGTACAGCTTGGTGGACTCCACCTTGCCTGCGAATGCTTTTTGGCGTTTGGTCAGCTTGGCCATGATCACACACCCTCCACGATGATGCCCATCGAACGGGCCGAACCAGCGATCGTGCGGACGGCAGCGTCCAGATCGGCAGCGGTCAGGTCCTTCTGCTTGGTCTTGGCGATTTCTTCCAGCTGCTCACGGGTCAGCTTGCCCACCTTGTCAGACTGAGGACGGGGCGAGCCCTTCTCGATCTTGGCGGCCTTCTTCAGCAGGACGGTCGCGGGCGGCGTCTTGATGATGAAGGTGAAGGACTTGTCAGCGAACGCCGTGATGACCACGGGCAGCTTCAGACCGGGCTCGACACCTTGGGTCTGGGCGTTGAACGCCTTGCAGAACTCCATGATGTTCAGGCCGCGCTGACCCAGCGCGGGACCGACCGGAGGCGAAGGGTTCGCCTTGCCAGCCGGGATTTGCAGCTTGATGAAGCCGATAATCTTCTTGGCCATAACTTTCTCCTAGAACCGTCCGACGGCCACGTCGATCCGGTTGAGTCAAACGCCAGGCTTGTTCGGCATGAACTTCCTGGCTCCTCTTGACGCGGTCTCGTTCGCGCCTGACACGGGACATGTTCAAGCGGCGCAAGACTTGCGTCTTGGCGCCGCTCACGCTCATGTCCGAGCGGAATCTGACATTATCGCCTGAACAGGCGCGATCAGGCAAGTGCCCGACCTGACGCCCGACCAGGGATCAGATCTTCTCGATCTGACCGAAATCCAGCTCGACCGGGGTGGCGCGACCGAAAATGGTGACGGACACGCGCAGCTTGGACTTGTCGTAGTTGACTTCTTCGATGGAGCCGTTGAAGTCGGTGAAGGGGCCTTCCTTGACGCGGACCACTTCGCCCACTTCCCACTCGACCTTGGGACGCGGCTTCTCGATGCCTTCCTTCATCTGGTTGACGATCTTCATGACTTCGTCTTCCGAGATGGGGGAGGGACGGTTCTTGGCGCCGCCCACGAAACCGGTGACCTTGGAGGTGTTCTTGACCAGGTGCCAGGTGTCGTCACTCATGACCATTTCGACCAGCACATAGCCGGGGAAGAAGCGGCGCTCGGTCACGGACTTTTTGCCGTTCTTGACCTCGACCACCTCTTCGGTGGGCACGAGGATGCGACCGAACTGGTCCTGCATGCCGGCACGGTCGATGCGCTCGCGCAGGTTGCGTTCTACGGCCTTCTCCATGCCGGAGTAGGCGTGCACCACATACCAGCGCAACGGTGCGGTGGTGGCGGGGGCGGTCTGGACGTCGCTCATGGGTTCAGCCTTGTGTTGTGTATGCCAGGAATCACTGCTTCCAGCCCAGAATCAGGCTGTAGAGCACCCACTCCAGGGTCTTGTCGGTCAGCCACAGGAACAGGGCCATGACCACCACAAAGGCGAAGACGTACAAGGTCATCTGCGTCGCTTCGGGGCGAGTCGGCCACACGACCTTGCGCAGCTCCTTGAGGGAGTCCTGCCCGAAGGCGACGAGCTCCTTGCCTTGTGCCGAGGTGAAGAACACCGCCACGCCTGCGGCGATCAGGACCAGCAGCGCCACGACGCGCAGCCACAGGGCCTGCTGACCCAGCAGATAAAAGGTGGCCACTCCCCCGACAACCAGAAGGCCGGCGGCGGCCAGCTTGGCCTTGTCAGCCCCCGTCGTGACGGTTTCGATTTGCGTACTGGACATGAACGTGATGATTGAGGCGGCAAAGCCCGCGGACCTTTTCAGGCCTGCGGGCTGCTGTGGAACAGCGTCAGTTTCAAGACTCGGTGTGGTTGGCAGGGGCAGTAGGAATCGAACCTACAACCTTCGGTTTTGGAGACCGACGCTCTGCCAATTGAGCTATACCCCTATTGGCCAAATCCGAGTCAGAGAACGATTAGTCGAGGATCTTGGCAACCACGCCGGCGCCGACGGTACGGCCGCCTTCGCGGATGGCAAAACGCAGGCCTTCTTCCATGGCGATCGGGGCGATCAGCTTGACGGTGATCGACACGTTGTCACCAGGCATGACCATTTCCTTGTCGGCC
>Ga0155523_112_pt1 | contig 7677 bp, 10 predicted proteins | sample RifCSPhighO2_12_FD_107180 | JGI IMG/M metagenome (GOLD analysis project Ga0155523, IMG submission 107180) | Burkholderiales bacterium RIFCSPHIGHO2_12_FULL_63_20
CGGCCCCGGCTCAGAAGTCGTCGACGGGTTTTGACGACATGGATGACGACATCCCGTTTTGATCCACCGGTTGCAACGTGCGCCCTCAGCGGCGCACCACCGACACCCGCCCGACGGCCCCGGCCCTCGGGCTTTTTTGTGTCGGCACCGTCAGAAACGCAACTTGCCGGTCAGCGTCTGCCAGAACATCACCCAGTCGCCCATCAGGCTGTAGAGCGGGTAGGTGAAGGTGGCCGGGCGGTTGCGCTCGAAAAAGAAGTGCCCGATCCAGGCAAAGCCGTAGCCCAGCACGGGCACCGCCCACAGCCATGCCCAGTTTTCGGTGGTGATGGCCGTGAACAGCACCATCAGCACCAGCCACGAGCCCACGAAGTGCAGGCGGCGACAGGTGCGATTGGCGTGCTGAGACAAGTAGAAGGGGTAGAACGTACGGAACGAGGTGTAGCGGCTCATGACGGCTCCGGCGCCAACTGCGGTGCGCACAGCATGCCGCACACTGCCGGCCACCGCCATGCGTCAAGACCCGCGGTCCGCCTGCAACAAGGCTTCGACCATGGCCAGCGCGTAGCGGCAGGCCACGGCCTGAACGAAGCGCGGGAAGTCGATGTGGGCCGACTCATCGGCCCGGTCGGAGATGGTGCGCAGGACGACGTAGGGCACGCCGAAATCGTGGCAGACCTGGGCCACGGCCGCCCCCTCCATCTCGACGGCCAGTACGCCAGGCAGGTGATGGCGCAGCGTGTCGCAGTCGGCCGCGGCGTTGACAAACTGGTCCCCGCTGGCAATCAGGCCCTGATGGACGCGCGGCTGGCTCAGGCCCAGGGTGGCGAGGTGCACATCCCGCAAGGGGCCGTTCACGCTGAGCGCATGCGGGCTGAGGGCCTCGCGCACGGTGCCCACCACACGGGCGGTCAAGTCCGCGGGCGGGTGCAGGCGGCTGACGCCCAGCCCTGGCAGCTCGTAGCGCGGGAACAGGGGCGAGGCGTCCATGTCGTGCTGCAAGAGCGCATCAGCCACGACCACATCGCCCACCCGCACGTCGGCACCCAGGCCACCGGCCACGCCGGTGAAGATGATCTGCTGGCAGGCCATCTCGGTGAGCAGCACCGTGGTGGTGGTGGCCGCAGCCACCTTGCCGATGCGCGAGAGCACCGCGACGATGTCGCGCCCTTGCAGGTGGCCCACCCAGAAGGTTCGGCCGGCACGCTGGACGGGCTCGGCGTCAGGCATGGCGTCCAGCAAGGACTGGAGTTCTTCAGGGAGGGCGGCGATCACGCCAATGCGGCCAGGGGTCGACAACATGGGAAGATGAATCAAACAGGAAGGCGCTCATCATCGCCGCATTCACGGCCCAGGTGACAATCCACGCCATCGCTCCCCTTCACTTTTGCCAGACAGGAATCGCCCCATGTCCAACGCTCTCCAGTCCGTATCTTTGGGAACCCCGCTGTCGCCATCGGCCGCCCGCGTCATGCTGCTGGGGTCCGGAGAGCTGGGCAAGGAAGTGCTGATCGCGCTGCAACGCCTGGGGGTGGAGACCATCGCGGTGGACCGCTACGACCATGCCCCCGGTCAGCAGGTCGCGCACCACGCCCGCACGATCACGATGAGCGACCCGGCGCAGCTGCGCGCCTTGATCGAAGCCGAGCGTCCGCATCTGGTCGTGCCGGAGATCGAAGCGATCGCCACGCCGGTGCTCGAAGAGCTGGAGGCCGCTGGCGTGGTGCGCGTGATCCCCACGGCCCGGGCCGCGCGCCTGACCATGGACCGCGAAGGCATCCGCCGCCTGGCCGCGGAGACCTTGAGCTTGCCCACCAGCCCCTATCGCTTCTGCGACTCTCTGGCCGAGTTGCAGGCAGCCATCGATGGCCACGACGGGCAGCCCGGCATTGGCTACCCCTGCATCGTCAAGCCGGTGATGAGCTCATCGGGCAAGGGGCAGAGCAAGATCGATGGTCCCGTCGATGTGACCCAGGCCTGGGACTACGCGATGGCCGGCGGACGCGTCAGCCATGGCCGGGTCATCGTGGAAGGCTTCATCGACTTTGATTACGAGATCACCCTGTTGACCGTGCGCGCCGCCGGACGGGGTGCCGAGGCAGGCCAGATCACGACGCACTTCTGCGAACCGATTGGCCACCTGCAGGTCAGCGGGGACTATGTGGAGAGCTGGCAGCCGCACCCGATGAGCCCGACCGCCTTGCAGCGGGCCCGCGACATCGCCCAGGCCGTGACCGACAACCTCGGCGGCCAGGGGCTGTTCGGGGTGGAGCTGTTCGTCAAGGGCGACAGGGTGTGGTTCAGCGAGGTCAGCCCGCGACCGCATGACACCGGTCTGGTCACGCTGAGCACCCAGGTGCAAAGCGAGTTCGAGCTGCACGCGCGCGCCATCCTCGGCCTTCCGGTGGACACGTCCTTGAGGGCCCCGGGAGCCTCGGCGGTGATCTACGGTGGCGTCGATGCGCAGGACGTGGTGTTCGAGGGCGTGGCCGAGGCGCTGGCCGAGCCCGGCACCGATGTGCGCCTGTTTGGCAAGCCGGAGAGCTTCGTCAAGCGTCGCATGGGCGTGGCGCTGGCCACCGCTGATGACACCGACACGGCCCGCTCGAAGGCACGCACGGCGGCCAGCCGCGTCAAGGTCAAAGCCACTCAGCGCGGCTGATCGGACTCGGTCCAGGTGGGGGTCGCGCCTGCGGGCGCCATGACATCGATCGCCTGCATCAGGGCCGGGTCGATGGCGCCGGCCAGGGCCACAAGGGCCGCCATGTCGACGATCTCGATCTCGGCGTAGCGCAGCACCAGCACGCGCTCTCGCTCCATGGCGCGCAGCTGCTTGTTGATGGTCTGGCGGGAAACGCCCAGCATGCGCGCCAGATAGGCCTGGGGCAGCCGCACATGCCGGCGTGCCGCCCCCTGGGTCGCCTGACCAAAGTTGGTGACCGAAAACAGCAAGCGGCGCGCAAGCTGCTGCTCCAGCGAGAGGCTGGCGTTGTCTTCGAGCGCCGTGAGCATGAGGCGCAGCTTGCCGCAGGCCAGGCGCGCCAGATCGCGCCAGTGCTGAGGATGCAGGTCCAGCCACGCCTCGATCAGCGGGCGCGAGACCACCAGCACCGTGGAGGCGATGTCGGCCACGGCGTCCTGGCTGCGCGGCAACTGGTCGATCAGGGCGATTTCGCCGAACCAGTGGTAGGGCTCGACGTAGAGCGTGAGGCGCTGGCTGCCATCGGCCGGATTGACCGAACCCAGTTTGAGCGCGCCGGCGACCACGCAACACAGGGCCTCGGGCGCCCCCCCACGGCTGAAGAGGCTTTCGCCTGCCTGCAGGTAAACCAGACGCGAACGCGCGATCAGGGCCTCCTGAAAAGGCGTGGGGCAACTGGCAAACCAGCGGTGGGTCTGGAGGGCCGGCAGGAGATTGGTGGGGGTGGGCTCCGAACGCGGCTTCATGTCGGGATGATCGTCGAAAACGATAGATTTTCGGACACTTCGGCACCTGAGTTAGATGGGGTGCGTCAAATTGTCTCTCAAACGACAATTGTTCAAGGGAAAACCCCATACGATCAAACTCGTATCGACGCATCACCCAGAGTCCTCATGACGACCACCCCAGCAGTACACCCCGGCGCCATCCTGCGCGCCCAGTTCATGGAACCCCACGGCCTGTCGGCCAGCGGTTTGGCCATCCGCCTGCATGTGCCCGCCCCCCGCGTCAACGACATCGTGCGCGAACGCCGTGGGATCAGCCCGGATTCGGCCCTGCGCCTGGCGCGCTACTTCGGCACCGCTCCGCAGTACTGGATGGACCTGCAAACCGCGTACGACCTGCGCGTGGCGGCCGAGCTGGCCGGTGAGCAGATCCGACGCGAGGTCGCGCCCGCCAACGACTTGCAGGGCGAGCTGAAGGCGGCTTGAACGGGGCCCTCAGGCCCTGCCCTTACTGGAACGCCACCTCGGCAAAGCTGCGCAGCTTGCGGCTGTGCAGTTGTTCGGCGCGGTTGGCGCGCAGACGCTCGATGGCGCGCAGTCCGATACGCAAATGCTGATCGACCCGCTCGCGGTAGAACTGGTTGGCCATGCCCGGCAGCTTTAGCTCGCCGTGCAGCGGCTTGTCGCTCACGCACAGCAAGGTGCCGTAGGGCACCCGAAAGCGAAAACCATTGGCCGCGATCGTGGCGCTTTCCATGTCCAGCGCCACCGCCCGGCTCTGGCTGAAGCGGCGCTCGGGCTCGCGCTGCGGCAGCAGTTCCCAGTTGCGGTTGTCGGTGGACGCCACCGTGCCCGTGCGCATGATGCGCTTGAGCTCATAGCCGTGTAATTTGGTCACATCGGCCACCGCGCCTTCCAGCGCCAGCTGGATTTCCGCCAGGGGCGGGATCGGCACCCACAAGGGCAAATCTTCGTCGAGGACATGGTCTTCACGGACGTAGCCGTGCGCCAGCACATAGTCGCCCAGTTGCTGTGAGTTGCGCAGGCCCGCGCAGTGTCCCAGCATGATCCAGGCGTGCGGGCGCAGCACCGCAATGTGGTCGGTGATGGTTTTGGCATTGGCCGGCCCCACCCCGATGTTGACCATGGTGATGCCGGTGCGGTCCTTGCGCACCAGGTGGTAGGCCGGCATCTGCGGCAGGCGCGGTGGCACGGACCCCAGGGCATCGATGGCCTCCACGGCCTGCCCGACGCGGCGGGTGATCACATTGCCGGGCTCGACGAAGGCGATGCAGTCGTCGTCTTCGCGCGGGTGGGCTGGGTCGGGGGCATGGCGCATCAGCTCATGGCCCATGCGCACAAACTCGTCGATGTAGAACTGGTAGTTCGTGAACAGCACGAAGTTCTGGAAGTGCTCAGGCGAGGTGCCGGTGTAGTGGCGCAGGCGGTGCAGCGAGTAGTCCACGCGCGGCGCGGTGAACAGTGCCAGCGGCCGGGGGGCGCCACCCCGACGGTCGTAGGTGCCGTTGGCGATACCGTCGTCCATCGAGGCCAGATCAGGCAGATCAAACTGGTCGCTCAGCAGCAGGCGGCGATCGGGTGAGAGGCTGCCTTCCAGATGCTGGTGCTCACCCAGGCTGAAGTGAATGGGGATGGGGTCGCTGCCCAGCCCCACTTCCAGCGAGACGCCATGGTTGCCCAGCAGCAGGCCGAACTGTTCGCGGTAGTAATTGGCAAACAGATCGGGCCGGGTCAGCGTGGTCTCGTAGGTGCCGGGACCGGCCACAAAGCCGTAGGACAGGCGCGAGTCGGCACGGGCCACAGTGTCGGTGTGGATGCGCACGAAGGGATACTTGGCGCGCACGGGATGGCGGAAAGACTCACCGGCCACAAAACGCTGCAGGGCGCCCCGCAGATGCGCGATCTGCGCGTCGTAGAGCTGGGTCACGTAAGCCAGGGCCGCATCGGCCTGGTCGAATCGCTGGGTGGGGAACTTCGGGGATGCCATCTCAGGTCCTGACCAACAGTCAACGTGAAACCATTGTGCGCTGCATCACTGGGGCTGTGTCAGCCAGTGGTCCAGGTGGCGCCGCGCTGTCGTGTCGAGCCGACACCGCCCGTTCCACGGCGGCGCCACAAGAAGACCCCTGCGAGGATCAGGGCGCCGGTGCGGCGTCAGGCTTGGCCTCGGTGACGAAGGCCACGCGTTGCAGGCCGGCCTGCTGAATCACGCCGATGAGCTCGGCCACGCGGCCGTAGGGCACGCTCTGGTCGGCGCGCAGCTGCACCTCGGTGTCGGGCTGCTGGCGCGCCACGGTGGCGGCCCGGCTGGCAAGCGCGGCCAGCGTGCTCGCCTGATCGTCGAGGTAGACGCGCCCGTCAGCGCGCAGGGCCACCTGGAGTGATGAGGGCGGTGTGGCGAGGGCCGGTGCATCGGCCTTGGGCAGATCGAGAGGCAAACGGGCGCTCAGCAAGGGCGCCGTGACCATGAAGATGATCAGCAGCACCAGCATGACGTCGATCAGCGGCGTCATGTTGATGTCGCTGAAGGGGCGTTGGCCCTGGGGGCGTGTCAGGCGGCCGAAAGCCATGGTGTCCGGGCCTCAGTCAGGCCGGGCCAGCAAGGTGTCGCGCAGGTCCAGCGCAAAGCCTTCGAGGTCGGCTTCACAGGCCGCGATGAGCTTGCCAAAGAGGTTGTAGGCCAACACGGCCGGGATGGCCACCGCCAGGCCCGCCGCCGTCATGATGAGGGCCTCACCCACCGGACCGGCGACCTGGTCGAGCGCGGCCGAGCCCGACTGGCTGATGGCCTGCATGGCGTGGAACACACCCCAGACCGTGCCGAACAGGCCCACGAAAGGCGAAACGGCGCCCACCGAAGCCAGCAAGACCTGCCCGGCCTGCAAGCGCGCAAGCACGCCATGCAGGCTGTCTCGCAAGCGGCGGGTGAGCTGGGCTTCGGGCAAGGCGCGGGTGGCCAGGGTGCCCGGGGCTTCCGTCGCCTGCACGGTCTCGACCAAGGGCAACAGCACGCCATCGCGATCGAAGTTGCGCAAGGCCGAGTGGGCGGAGGCCAGATCGGCGGCACGCCAGAAGGCCGCCGAGCCCACCGCCAGGTCGCGGCGCGCCCGGGTCAGCATCCAGGCTTTCCAGAAGATGACCGCCCAAGTGCCGATGGACATCAGCAAGAGCATCAGGGCCACGGCACGGCCCACGGCGTCGGCTTGTTGCCAGTACGTTGCCAGTCCCTGCATGGTGCGGTGCGCGCGCCGGGTGGTTTACTTCAGGCCCAGCACGTCGTCCATGCCGAACAGGCCATGGGGCTGGTTGGCCAGGAAGCGCACGGCGCGCAGGCTGCCTTGGGCGTAGGTGGCGCGGCTGGAAGACTTGTGCGTGATCTCGATGCGCTCGCCAATGCCGGCAAACAGCACGGTGTGGTCGCCCACCACGTCGCCGCCACGGATGGTGGCAAAACCGATGGTGGAAGGGTCACGCTCGCCGGTCACGCCTTCACGGCCATACACCGCGCAGTCCTTGAGATCGCGCCCGACGGCTTCGGCCACCACTTCGCCCATCTTGAGAGCGGTGCCACTGGGCGCGTCAACCTTGTAGCGGTGATGGGCCTCGATGATCTCGATGTCGTAGCCTTCCTTGAGGGCCTTGGCGGCCTGCGCCAGCAGCTTGAAGACCACGTTGACGCCCACGGCCATGTTGGGCGCCATGACGATGGCGATGTCGCGACCCGCATCTTCGATCTCGGCCTTTTGCTCGTCGGTGAAGCCGGTGGTGCCGATCACCATGTTGACGCCCAGTTCACGGCAGACCCGCAGGTGGGCCAGGGTGCCTTCGGGGCGAGTGAAGTCGATGAGGTACTTGGCGTTCTTGAGCCCCTCATGGAGATCCGGGGTGATGAGGATGCCACTGTTCACACCCAGGTAGGCGGTGGCGTCAGCGCCCAGGGCCGGACTGCCCGGGATGTCGAGCGCACCGGCCAGACGGGCATCCGGGGCATTCTGGATGGCTTCGATCAGCATGCGCCCCATGCGGCCCGATGCGCCCGCGATCGCGATGGCGTGGAGGGAGTGGCTGGCAGGGGTGGAAGCGACGGTGCTCATGCGGATACTCAGTAGACGGTCAGAGAGACCCCGTCAGGCGGGGACTGGATGGCAAACAACGGGAGATGTGCTCAGGCCGAGCCTCAGCGGGTGCCACTTTCCAGCGGCGGGTAGCTGCGCACCGCCCCCTGGGGGG